>Ga0207665_10000450_pt1 | contig 28247 bp, 31 predicted proteins | sample LARL112metaG_FD_184351 | JGI IMG/M metagenome (GOLD analysis project Ga0207665, IMG submission 184351) | Corn, switchgrass and miscanthus rhizosphere microbial communities from Kellogg Biological Station, Michigan, USA - LAR L11-2 metaG... | ecosystem: Host-associated > Plants > Roots >... | reverse complement strand
CACATTATTTGTTGACAGTATGACACCATCGACTCCCAATTCTAAAACTCCGAACATTATCCTCACCTCGTTTGCATTTTTGGCAGTTGCATATATCTTGGTTCGGGATTTGTGAAGTTTGGCAATGATATTCTCAAGAGGAATAATCTTCCAGTCGAAGGCTTCCACGACAACTATTTCTGAACCTGATTCAGCTGCTTGTGCAATTTCAGTTATATCATCATTGCTTAACACCTTTTTGAAATACCCTGATACCCTGCCTGCCAGTTCAGCTTTCTTTAATTCATCAATCGTCCTGCAAATAATTACGTCTGCCTCCTCAGACTCAAAGATAGTTTTGAAATACTTTCCTGACACTAATTTTGGATCAATATTTAGAAATGTGACGCCCTTTAAGCTTGATAGAAAATCATCCAACTCAGATTTTGAAACAGTTGGTTTAATTATTAGCTCTTTGCTCAAGATCAGCCAAAACCTCTTTTGGACTCTTTCCCCCTAAAATGATATTACTTAGGGCATGTATGATAGCAGGAGGATTTCTATGCTGGAAAATATTTCGACCAAATGTAACGCCTTTTGCGCCTGCTTCCATTGCTCCAAAGCACATTTCAACGATATCCTTATCTGTCTTTGCCTTTGGTCCGCCTGCTATTACAATAGGCACAGGGCAGCTTTTTACAACTTTTCGAAAGGAATTGACCTCACCTGTGTATACTGACTTGACAATATCAGCCCCCGCTTCTGCGCCTATCCTAGCAGTGTGAGCGACTATTTCTGGATCATACTGATTCTTAATTGTTTCACCTCTAGGATACATCATTGCTATTAAGGGAATGTTCCATTCATCACATTTATCAGAAATCATGCCCAAATTATATAACATTTCTGGTTCTTCTTTCGCTCCGATATTGATATGGACAGAGACTGCATCTGCACCAAGCCTTAATGCCTCTTCAACACTGCCCATCAAGACCTTTCCATTGGGAGCAGGACCAATAGAAGTGCTTCCTGAAAGATGAACGATTAGCCCGATATCTATCGCTCTAGGCAATGTCTTGATAATCCCTTTATTAACTAACACACAGGTAAGGCCTGCCTTTTCACACTGGTAAATAACAGAATGGATATTTTCTAAACCCGGAATAGGACCATTACTAATGCCATGATCCATAGGAATGCAGAGCATCCTATCTTTTTTTAAAATTCTGCTAAGTCGAATGTCTCTGCCAAGGACCATGTGTATGAGAGCATCTTTTGAACCTACTTAAAAGTGATATGTTTCGAAGCGAAGTTGTAGTTACTAAATTTACAAATAGGAGACAACTCACGTTTGTGTCTGTTGTTCTGAACAAGGTCCATTACCCTCTGGATAGTTTTGGAATTGAATTTTGATTTCTTCAGACTATTTATATCCAATTTCCTCAGTATATCATCTATTTCTTCATAGCATAAACCAATTTCGTCCTCTGCTGTTTGACCCTTCCACAATCTAGGACTGCTTTTTTTTTCCAGAACAGCAGAAGGGATTTGTAAATATCTTGCTAGTTCTCTTACTTCCGTCTTGTATAAATCGGCTATAGGAAAAATATCTGCAGCACCATCACCATGTTTGGTATAATAACCTAACTTTAGTTCGCTCTTATCCGCTGTCCCCAGAACTAACCTATGCATTATTCCAGCGTAATAATAAAGTAAGCACATTCTTAGCCGAGAAGAAAAGTTTCCTTGGGCTAACTTGTTCTTTGGCATCTTTGTTAATAACCTTCTCTTTGCGGCCCCTATCTCAATAATTTTGTATTTTATTCTGAGACTCTTTGCTAGTTGTTGGGCATCAAATATGTCCTGCTTAGGAGTGATCTTCAGCTCTGGTAAAACTAATGCAAAGACGCATTTCGCTCCAAGTGCCTTGACAGCGAGACTAGCTGCTACAGAAGAATCTAAGCCTCCACTTAGACCAAGAACCACGCCCTCAGAGTTCCTTTTATTTACTTCATTGATGATAAAGTCTGTTATAATTCCAACGATACTGTATAGCATGACACTTTACTCTCGTCATGGGATAATTTATCCGAGATTCGATGACATATAAAATTATTGAGATCTGCCTGTGAAGCTAACGAATTCTGCAATTAACTTGATTACAAAAGCAATTCCTCCCACAACACCCATGCCAAGAAGTACCAGACGCAGATGTGTCATGTAGTCATCCTTGCTTGTCTTCTTCGCCAGTTTCAACGTCTGGAACATTTCTAAAACCTTGTGTTCAATAAAAGACAAATAAATACGATGCAGTTTCCTTTATCGGTAATTTGAACTTACCTGTTAAGCATAGGTTGCACAACATACTATGGTATTTTATATTCTGTAGATCACCTTAACACACTCAATTTTAATCTGCCATCTGCTATCTAATTTCAGCTGCATACACGCAGCTTAGTATCTTCTTTTATCTGGTAAGAGATGGCTGAACTGCGTAGATCGGTTCTTTTTCCGTCCTCTGCATCTCGACGAATGTCTCAGTGTTTTGAATTCCTTCAATTTTGCCGATACGCTCAATGACTATGTTGTGTAACTCTTCGAGTGTACGTGCATTGACAGAAACAATCATATCAAATCTACCAGTAACCTCTGATAATGACCTGACTTCTGTAATCTTTAAAAGCTCAGAATGAATTGGCTCCTTTAATTTAGGATCTCTGTTAATGCCAACCGTTGCCTTGACATTAATGCCGAGGATGTCTTCATTGACTATAACTGTAAACTTTTTAATGAGATCCCGTTTAGAGAGACGTTTTATTCTACTGTAGAGAACGGATGCATTAACATTGAGTTTTTTGCTCAAATGTGGCACGGAAATACTTGCATCTCTTGTCAGTTCAGATAATATCCTCATATCTAACTCGTCAAATCTTTGCAAATTATTTCAGTTTAAGTTTAGTAGTCTACATTAATAAATGTAATTTTTGTATATTTCACAAAAGTGATAACGAGTAGAACTAACATGTAGGGGTGTTTTGCGATATCTCATCATCCGTTACATTCTTTGAGAAGCACAATTATTATATATTTTGAGAGAGGATCATGAAGGGATGTTCGGAAGAGGAAGGATAAAAACTGGGGATTATCTTTTTGTGGTCAAAAAAGACCAAAATTACAATAATCTAATCATCGGGAAAGCTCTATCAGTCAATGGTAACAGAATTTCAATCAGAGGTACGTATGTGCGTCCTGTCGGTTTGATTGAACGCGTACAATCAGGCCGAGTCGCTGGCAGGCCCCAAGAAGTTCTAAACAATCCCGACCCCAACAATTGCATCTTTATGTTGATTGATAGAGTTGAGACCGGTACCTTTAACCAAGAGATCGATCAGAATACAAGCAGCGTAGCATGGATAAACGAAAAGCGCTTCTATGTTCTTGATGGTTGGATAAGAGAGAACCTTCCAGATATGTTTGCTGATGTCCTGAGAGCAAATACCGAACAGGACCGAATACAGGCACGAGATACTCTTCTAGAGAAAATGAACTCGCTTTATGAAAAAGATCTCAAGGATCACCTTTATGCGGTAGCAAGGAGTACTAAAGTTATCTAACTATTTGAAAGTTTTATATTATGGTCGCAGATAGAGCATCTTTGGATTATGGAATACGTCTATGCCGCATTATTATTACACAAATTAAAGCAAGAAATAACAGAAGATAATGTCAAGAACGTCATAAAGGCCACCGGGGCCACCCCTGATGACGTCAGGATAAAAGCGCTAGTCGCAGCCTTAAGCGAGGTAAATATCGAGGAAGCCTTGAAGGCAACCCCACCAACCGCTTCTTCAGTCGCTCCTCCTGTAGCAGGCGGTGTATCAGCTACAACCGGAGCTCCAAAGGAGGAAGAGAAGAAGGAAGAGAAGAAGGAAGAAGAGGCCTTAGAAGGGCTTTCTGCTCTATTTGGATAAATATCCTTATCATAACTTCCATCGATATCTGCAAACCGGGCAGGTATACTCACGAATAGTGGTATATTAAAAGCACCACCTTTCTACTCGCCACAAGTCGATTAGTAGCATAAAACGTTACTAAGTTACATAACCCTTCTTCATTGCCAAATTTGCTACTAGTTGTGCTTTGCTCTGTGCCGTTGTCAAAACAAAACTAACAGTATCAGTTGATAAGTAACCTAATTCTGTAGCCAATGCCATTGCACTATATTGTGCTCTTGAAATTAATGGTTTGACTGTTTCTGTTGTGATATATTCTGCTTCGATTGATATCCTGACCGCCGAGAGGAAAGAATTCTGCAACTCATTACGATATTCCTCCAAGTCTATTTTTAGATCAGATTCATTGAAAAACAGACTCTCCGCAATAGCAGCGTGTATAGAAATTCCCGCCTCAATCGGTTTGATATTCAGCTTGCTCATAAATGATGCAAGTTTCTGAGATATAACACTACCAGATTTTGCAATAATAGTGTCCCTTGATACCCAGATACTGCCTTCTTCAATTTTAGTAGGAACATTTGATTCCTTGAATTCCGATAATACAGGGCCAGGAGTAATGCCTGTATTTCCTGCGGGAATTGTGATATCCTTCGTAACAATATCACCCCCCTTTGCCGACAGGAATACTTTATTCTCATTTAAGATTAAATTCAATTTGAATGCATTAATGTTGGTGAACATTAACGCACACTGGCCGTCCAATTCTTTGCTTATATTTTCTAAGCTCCTTACGTCAGTTACTCTTTCAAATGCTCTTTGAGCAACCTTGTTTTTGATGATCAGGATTATTATGTCATTTCGGAACTTTTTGCGAATGGTCATTAACTGAGTGGCTCGAATCTTTGTTATCTTTGAAAGGGCAACAACATCATACTGTCTTACAATCTCTTGCAGATGCGCAAACATAAGGCGTTTCTTCTTCGGATAATTTTTTTGGCGTTTAGGGATTGACACCTGTGCTGTCATTTTATTTGCCCCTCTTTTGATTCTCTTTTATCATTGCCGTGTGTATTGCGGCTGGCCTGCCCATGGTAAACTTCACAATAGCATTACGGACATTCTTTTCTCCCTGTGGCAGTTTTTTCTCGACCGTGGCAATAATTGCACTCGCATTTGCTGTCAACTGATCATCATCCATATCTTCGTCACCAATTTTGGTAGAAATGTTAAGCTGATTCTTTGCTCTGACACGTACAGAGTTTTTCAAACGACTTGCAATTGATTCTACTGGCGCTCCATACGGAAGTGGTGATGGCATTTTACCTTTCGGACCCAAGAATTGACCCAATGACCGACCTACTGTAGACATTAAGGCAGTGTCAGACAGGAAGAAGTTATAGGATCGTACGATTTTTCGTGCTTCTCTCTTATTAGTACCTAATCTATCTAATTCGGCAGGTTCTATTATTCTATCAATCCCTGCTCTTTGTGCTTTGGTACCCATGTCCCCTGATGCAACTATACATATGCTTGCGGCTCTCCTTGATTTGTAAGGTAAAGCAACAACTTCATTAAGATTAAAGCCTTTTTTGACCTCGATATCTTTCAATACTAGCGTTAGTTCGACCGACTGCTGGAACTTACGGTTGGCAGCGTTCTCTCTAGCGCTTCTTATTAGCGATTTAAGTTGGCTATCGCTTAACATAATATATATACCGACCAATCTAGAAGGAAAGCCATTTAAAATTGTTTAGTGACTTGACCTTTGAGACGGTAGTCAGAAGACGCTGGAAGTCTAGTTAGCCATAATGTCCTCTGATGTTAGCATTACCTAGAATTTATTGGACGAACCTGTACCAAAGTGGCGGGCCCGGTGGGCTTCGATCCCACGACTTCCGGCTCCCCCCGATAGACTTAGAAGGCAGGCGCTCTATCCATGCTGAGCTACGAGCCCGTGCAGATAGGTTATTAAGTACTAGCAATTTTCTAGTAGTACAAATCGCCTAGCATGGTAACGTGAGAAACAAAATAGCCTTTATAAAATGTTTAGTCTTTGACTTGCGTTATAGGAACATGTTATCCAATAGTTTTAACTTAAACCTGTAACAGCATGATGAAATCTATGAAACTAAATCATTGTCTTAATCTCCAATTGAGTTGTCAATATTTCGAGTTAAGATTTTTGAAAAAATAGTATTTCGACTTGATAAGAAAGTATTTCAGTTGTATGCTTATATATTAACAAACCAGATCATGTAATTGTAATGGTTATGGATGAAAATCCTTGTACCGGAGGCCTCAGCCATGAAACCTTAAAAGACATCCATGAACTGAAAGAAGTTGTTCACGGTATAAAGAGATGGAGGCGTTGAATATACATGATAAAAGGAGCCTTAGCCCCCGGCCATCGTGAAAAAAATCAGGAGAAAATAATAAAAGAAAAGGAAGCGGCAATGGACAAGATTATAAAAGATTTTGAGGAGAATTCACGGAAGCTTGATAAGGTTAGATCTTTACTTCACGCAGCGGGAAACATAGAAGTAGGTAATACACCGCACGAAGTAGTACAGCAAAAGAGGACATATAATCTGTTGCACTATCGTCCTTTGGTTAGCAAGCCCGCAAAAACACCCCTTTTGGTAGTTTATGCCTTGATCAACAGATCATACATTCTAGATTTACAGCCAGACAAAAGCTGGATACGTAATTTGTTAAGGCAAGGTTTTGATATTTATCTCATGGATTGGAAAACACCAACGAATGTTGACAAGTATGATTCGTTTGACGATTATGTAAATTGTTACATAGATGACTGCGTCGAACTGGTAAGAAAAAAGAATTCTGTCGACACAGTTACTTTGCACGGGTATTGTATGGGTGCTACGATGTCAGTGATTTATACAACTATGCATCAAGATAAGATCCGCAATCTTGCTACCATAGCGCCAGTGATCGATGCAGACAAAGACACAACTGTACTTAGTAACTTTTCCAAACATATAGATATTGATAAAATGTTTGATTCTATAGGCAACTTACCCTCGGAGCAACTTTATGCAGCCTACTCAGCTCTAAAACCATTTAAGCAAGGAGTAAATAAATACTTTAATCTGGTTGAGAACATTGATAATGATCGCTTTGTTCAAAACTTCCTTCGGATAGAGAAATGGCTTTACGATACGCCTTCTATTGCAGGTGAAACTATAAGGCAATGGATTAACGACATTTATCAGAAGAATCTTCTTGTAAAGAATGAAATGAAGATAGGGGGCGATATCATTGATTTGTCAAAAATCAAAATTCCTCTTCTTAATATAATTGCTGAAGAGGATCATCTCGTCTCTCCTGAGTGCAGTGCTCCGTTAAATGAAGCTGTATCAAGTATTGATAAAAGGTTAATGCGGTTTCATACTGGCCACGTGGGTTTGATTGCCAGCACTTATTCGCAGAATAACGTTCTACCAAAAGTCGGACAGTGGCTCAAAGCACGATCACAATAGCTCGCAATTGTAACCGAAGATATGACTTAAGGGTCACTTTGTTTGAGTTCCTCGTCGCCTTCTCTCGATAGGTATTAATATAACTTGTACCAAGTCGCCTTCTTCTATATTTAAGGCCTGTCTTTCGGCCTCCGGAATGGAAATTCGGCCTCCGCTTTGAACTGTTGTCTTAAACATTGCATTATAATATGACAACCCCTGCAGCATGGTAAAAAAGTTTTGAAAACCCTCTTGTTGAATAGAAGAAAAACTTTTTATGAAATCACGTTGAGCTTCGCCTCCTTTTTCTAGTGCTTTTTTGAATGCAGATGTCCCGTCGTCTTTTGTATCCGTATTATTACCCATCTAACTGGGACTTGTACTTCCATTTATTTAATATTAATGTTAATCTAACGATTGGTCCTTAGCTTAAAAATTTTAAAATATGTTGGTTAAAGACTACTGGCTTTTCAACATACGGGGTGTGGCCGCAATCGTTTATTACTACAAGGTTACTATTCGGGATTCTGCTGTATTCTGTCGAATATTGAAATGGTATCATAGTGTCTTTCTCTCCCCAAATCAGCAATGTCGGAGATAGTATTCCTAATAGCCTATCAGGATGCAGCGATCCGTCTCTCATTCCTAATAATGTAGACATAAATGCATATTTTGCGTTTGGTAACCTCATTCTGTTTACAAAGTCTCTGACAGTTTTTTCAGTTACGATACTTGGATCAAAAGCCATATCCATAAACGCCCTAAGTGCATTTTCATAGGTCGGGTAAAGTGCAGCCATAATATACTGATCAAGTACGTTGGTTGAAGAACGCATTATCCCTGCAGGAGCGGCAAGAACCAATTTCTTTACTCTGGTATTGAACCTAATTGCGAATTCTGTTGCTAAATAGCCTCCAAGAGATGAGCCAATTATTATCGGTGTATGGATACGCAGATTTTCTAAAAATCCCCGCAAGAAGTCCATAAAAAAACCAATTGTATATTCTACTGTGGGCTTATCACTATATCCAAAACCAACAATGTCAGGTACTATTACTCTAAAGTATTTCGATAGCTCCGGTGCTACAGGTAACCACCTTTCGGCAGAAGCTCCAATTCCATGCAGAAGAATCACAGAGCTGTCGTCGTCAGATTTATGGGGAATGTTGTCAAAATCAAGGTATCTTATACCATAACCGTTGACATATGTAATTCTCTGTGGAATAGCTTCTTCAGACAACAACCGGCTACGCCTATATTGTATCTTATATTATTTTAATTGGTACCATTTAACTGTACCTAATTTATCCTTTTTCCGTATAAGCTTTTGGAGAGATATGTCTGATCTAAAAGTGAATGCCTTGGTATAGCCACATTCACGTACGATGAACTGTTCTTTTTCCTTTGTTCTTCGTTGTTCAAGTAGAAAACCGGAGATACTTCTAGTGCTTTCTAAATGGTCAAGTAATCTACTGTAATATACCGTACTTACCAGAGGTTTCTTTAGTGTTCCGCAAATTCTAAGCAAACAATATGTCCCTGATTTCTGATGTGCCTTGTAATCGCCCTACAGTCGACTTTGAATCACTCCTTATACTCATAACAAACTGCCGCTGCGTTTTTTCCGCTATATAAAGTTCTAAGATGGAGGTTATCCAGCAGGGTGAAATATATTGCTAATTCCACTCAGGACATCAATTTTATCATTTTTACACCAGGGGTTATAATTCTACCCCTTTCTGTATGGTGGATACCATGCGATATAGCCAGCTAGCTCGCTATAATTATCTGATAGATGCAAACCGTATTGCTGTTCAGCGTTTTCACACAGGTCCTCATTGGACAGATTAGGTTTAACAATCTTCTAATAATTTTGTTCGCTATTCCGATTCAAGGCATAGCTTATATCTTCATATCCATCAGTTGAAAGAATGAGCAAAATAAAGGGCATCTCCATAACTATTTCTCAAATGGAAATATCTTCCAATCACGATGTTCATGGTAAAATAAATATTTATTACCCGGGGCGTTTTGACAGTGTAGTAATTAACTCACAGATAGAAAAATCGAATGATATTTTCAATTTTACTTACCTAAACGGAAAAAGGATTGGCAATCCTTATACAAGGCTCTCGATATTGAAGGATGATATTGGAAATCGAAAAACTTTGGAATTTATTGCAAAGACCAACCATGTTCCATTAGGGAAGTACTCCACTGTGAAATTTCGTGCAACAATTATTCAGGAACATAAAGAGGTAGCAAGTGATATAGTCTATATAAAAATATTAGACTCTCCTAGTTCCTGACCTTGTTTATTTAGCACTTGTCAGCTCGAACAGGGTAGAAAACTCCAGAGCTGTTCCGCATCAAACCAGGTCAAAACTTTGATGGGGCAATTTTAACAACTGCTTGCATCCAGGGGTGTGGTTCACAATGGTAACGATATTCGCCATCCTTTGTAAACGTAAACTCGAATGTACGGCCTGGTGGAATCAAACCTGTTTTAGCAATCGAGTTAAATGAGCCATTGATTTGATCTTTATAATCTGTATCCGATGTGACAGAATGAGCGACTGCATCGGTGTTTTTCCATACAACCTTGTTGGATAACCCCAATGAGCCATCGGCTTCTTTTGGGGTAAAGTTTTTCGTCTGACCGGGATTTGAGGAACCCGGTGCGATTGCAACGTTGGTCGTCTGAGCTGGATTTAATACTTCAGCGGGAAGTTGAGGCTTGGCATTAGCTTCACGAATATATACAAATTGATAGTATCCAATACTTACTGAGACCGCAACTATAAATGCTAGAATACTTATGCCAGCAGCATGATTTTCCAAGCAAACTTCCTTCCTATTATTCTTGATTAAATGTTTACATATAAAGTTATTCGTCGATCGTTAGCTGTTGCCATATCATATTCGCGATTAGTAATTATTTTTTCTCAGGCATTTCTGGCCTTTGTGTTGTGTCTGATGTGGCGGTACTAGAGGTATCAGGGCTGGCTCTTGTTTCGCCTGATTTTCTGGCTTGAGCTTTGCCGCCGGATGCTGGTGCTTGAGAACTTGAAGGTTGATTCGCAGCAGCCTTTTGTACTGGGGGAGGAGCTAGTGGCCTTTCTACCGTGACAGGAGTGGATGGAGTGCTTTCTTTTGAAGGAAGGGGAGAGGGTTTTGCAGTCGTGGGAGGCCTTACAGGCGGTGGTGGAGGAGGTGCCTTTGACAATGTTCTACCATGCCTGTAAATATGAAACATACCTGCAAACACTATCATTATGATACCGACTATGAACAGAGAAAAGTTCTTCATTCCATTCACGACGGCATAGTAAGCCATAATGTTTAGGTAAACTTGAAAAGCCAACAAAGCTATAAAAATTATGTAAATCCATTTCTGGGAGAGATTGATCGAACTCTTGCCGCTTGCCTTCTTTGGTTGGAGTTTTTTATTAGCCTCTGCATTCTTGGCAAGTTTTATCATCATGTATGTAAATCCAAAGGAAAGCGGCACTAGTAATAGCATTACAAGATAAAAGAATATTGGGTCGATTACGAGTCTTTCTAGCAAGGCTTTCTTGATATCCGGGTCAATATAAAATCCCCAATAGGTTGTGACCATAATTTGAGCCAGGCTGGTTATTCCTATTGCAGTAACTAGTGGTCTATCCTTCCAAGAGAATTTCTTGTATCTATCCACAAAGGGCACCAATAGTAATGCACCTATAAAAAGCCCAGGCCATGCAACACCTGTTACAAACTTGTCAAACATTGTCCTTAAGAAGGCATAAAGTCCAGTCAGATACCATTCAGGTACGGTAATGCCTGGAGGCGATGCTGGATCGAACTTTGTCCCTAGATCTACAGGAAACACACCACCAGTTAACATAATGGCACCTGAAATAGCCATTACCATCGGTACATCAAATACAAGGAACCGCGGGAAGTGAACGACCATTAAGCCTAACAAGAAAATTGGGAGGAAGAATACATGAAAGGCATAGAACCTCAAAACAAAATCGTGGAATCCCCCACCAAAAAATGCGTCTCTAATCTGTGGACCAAGAACAGGTATAGAATTAGTCAGGGAAGCTGCAATGGAAATAGCAAGCTCTGCACGTTCACTAAAAATTATATCATATCCCGTAAATGCCTCGAGGATCGTGAGGACACCTAAAAGAATTCCTGTAACCCAAAGAATTTCATTCCTGATCTTGTATCTGCCGCTAAAGTACTGATAATACATGTGAAGAAGGGCAACCATTACCATTGCATTGGATGCATGGTAGTGGATGTTACGCATATGAAATCCATAGGGAATTACATTGTTTATGTTTTGAACGCTATTCCACGCCCTATCTAACTCCGGCTCATAGAAAAGCATCAGCAATGCACCAGTAATGCCGAGGATAATGAACAAGACAAAAGTAATCATACCTAGGAAACCAAGGGGACTAACGAATCTACCTGGAAAAGTAAATTTTAATCCCATGAAGATGGTACGCTCTACTCCAGCGTAAATCCATCTGAGGAAAGTTACTAGGCTGTTTTCACTCTTTAATGAAACGACCAAATCCCACAACCCCGTTTGCGTCTGGACTAAAGTTAGGAGGCTTAATCCAAATATTTCCGTCACCATCTGTCTCAAGATCTAACTTGGCAAGAACATTTGATGGAGGAGCCTGTAATGATGCTGGGCCAGCGAACGCTTTTCCTGTCAGCGGGTCGTACATGCTACCGTGACATGGACATTCACCTCTTTTCCTGCCAGGATCTGGCCAGTATTTCCACAGACACCACAGATGGAGACAAACCATGCTATACATCCGGAAAGATGATACATCATTCTTGGTCCCGCCCAATTCCTCAGGTAGTCTTATAAATTGCCAAATTCTAAAGGATTCTTTATTCAATGTGGGATCATCAGTTTTAGGATAGATAACTGCCTGACTTGAATTAACTTGAAAGGTTTTAACATTAGCTTGGGTGCCATCAGGTAGTTCGACCTTGGCTCTTGTAGCCACTTTACCAGAAGGATTGGGCAAAAATTTCCCCCAATCTACGAATGGGATAAAAGTCACCACCGTACCGGCAGCTGCCAATAGCTTTAGAAAATCACGACGCGATACCTTATGGGAGCCCTCAATCGCGACCATATTGTGAAACTGGGCTTAAAGATATCTATAAACTTTGTCATTTTTATCTTTAGAGCAATTTGCCCGAAGAGGAAGTAAAGGAGTAATAAAAGGAGTGTAAATAGCATACCCATGTTAAATTTCATGGACTACTAATTTTTAGTTAAACGTATTCTTGCAATTCCGTTTAAGTAATGGATGTATTCGATTGTAGGTTTTGCAGCCGTGCCAGGTAGCTTTACCAGCATATTGTATTCCCTTGATCCTGTTGCGATAATCCGAATATTTCTAGTATCAGGTTCATAATTAGCCTGAATGTTAGATGAATTAGATACTCCGCGAATTTCGGCAATGATTTCGTAGAAGTCTGGTCCCTCAATAACTTCTGGAGTAATTTGTGGAGCAGCCTCTTCGATGCTAGGTCTTTCTTTTCTAATCATATTGTTTTTCATTGCAGACGGCGGTCTCGTTCCTAGTATATTTGATGCTGACAAAAGTTTCCAAATGAAACCACTTCCTATGCCTGCGATAAATCCACCTACGTGAGCAAGATAAGCAACTCCGCCACCAGACCCCATTAGTGCGAAGATGAGTTGTAAAATAAACCAAAAAGGTATGAAGGCTAAAGCAGGGATACGGACAGTAGTTATAAAAAAGGCCACTATCACAGTAAAAATCTTTGCTCTTGGAAACATTACCAGATAGGCGCCAATAACACCAGAGATAGCTCCTGAAGCGCCTACGGCAGGTATCTCTCCACTTCCAGTATTGACCGCATAGATGCTGTGGACAAATGCAGCCACTAATCCCCAAGAAATATAAATCAATAAATACTTCATACGGCCAAATCTATCCTCAACATTGTCCCCAAATACGAACAAAAATACCATGTTCCCTGCTATATGAGCGATCCCTCCATGTATGAACATAGAGGTAATAACAGATTCCAAGTCACCTGCAAGAAGAAATCTTGGAATAACACCGTAGTTTGAAAAAATTTCACGTACTACATGCTCATTAGTGAAAAAGCCAGTTACTATCACCTCCCATACGAACACTGTTGCATTGATGGCAATCAGACTGTAGTTTACATACGGTCTGCCATGAATGCGCTCTGCATCATCATGAATGGGAAACATAATAATTTATTTCTACTTTGTAGGAAGCATCTTAAATAAGTCTTGTCTCAAATCTAAAAACCTCCAAATGGGTTTGGGTTTGATATATCACCACCTTTCTCACCATGAGCCTTCTTTGTATGCCTCTTTAGTTTTTCTTTGTTATCAAAGGCCATGTTGCAATATTTGCAGTTAAATGTTTCATGCTTCTCTTTCTGCTTGTTCTTAAATAAACGCATATCGAAGTGCTATGCGTTGGTAGGTTCCTATTCATTAAAGTTACGTTTCATTCAATACATTCTTAAATATTCAGATCATTCCATGACAATCATGGTGAGAGTTGATTTAACACCATTTAGTTTTCTTAATTTCCAAGTGATTATCTCTTTTACTTTTTCCATTGTATCTGATTCAACCTGCGTTACTATGTCATAAACGCCATAAACCTGATATACCTCCTTGACTCCCTCGAGTCTTCTCAACTCACCGACAATTGAATCTTCACTTCCCAGTTCGGCATTCATCAATACAAAGGCTTTTGGCATATGCCTTATTGAAGGGTGAAATATAAAAACATGCTGTGATGCATACCCATCCTACACATAGATAGTAATTATCACCAACAAACGTTTACTAATTATAGTATCTTTTTAATTAAAGTAAGACAGTCCATAATGTGAACGAATAGAATATAGTCACCATCCTTCGATAACGTGATTCTAATCTACAGAATGTGTTCGATTGCCTTTTGTATATCTCCTGCGTCGATTATATTTCCTGCCATCATTGCCTCCAGTAGCCTTAGAACAATCAATTCTCCAGTGGCACCAGCAATTGTTTGTGGGACTACGACACATATATCATCCACAATTACGGTAACCTCGTCATCATGTGATCCACTCCAGTCTTTTGGTATGCCAATGTAGTAGTAGTTCGAATCAGAGTTGTTCAGGTTTTGATATAGAATTTGTACCATTGGTATGATTATTTTCGGTGCCTTAAATGCTTGATCATTGTATCAAGGCCGCTGAGGAAAATTAAAATTCTCTACAACTGAGACTTCCTTCTCTGTCAGCATCAGTAGATAAGGAATTGGAATCTTTTCAAATGAACCAGACCACATTACCAGAGATTTGATTTGATTCAGATTGGAAGAGGAACTCAAAAGCAGCGTTTATGATTTCAGGGTACACCTGTTCAGGAATATAATCAAACTTCTGGCTTTAGTTTGCCCTCATCAAAGGGTCCAGCTTTTTCCCACCTGTAATCATAAAAGTCTTCGCACCAATAGTGAAATTCAATATCATCGCTGTAAAACATGATATTCAAATCCGGCTCTCCTTTAAGATTGGGAAACATTACGCAAGCTCGTCTTTCGTTAAAAATTGTCATTACCTGTACTCTGTCGAGCATACGTCTCTCCACTAATCCTTTAGCAATTAGGTTATGCCACCCAATTTTTTGCAATATCTGACTTCTTCCTTTGGGTATGACTGCATCCTTGGCAAATATATATGAGAATTTAACTCCACTCTGTACTCTATTGCCTATTATTTCTATAAGGTCAAGAGGCACTTGTGACATGATTTCCTTGATATACTTGTTGGAATCGGCATAAAGTGCCTTCCAACGCTGCAGGATTGCCATTACTCCGTGAACGACTTCGCAGTTGTGTAGAGCACCGATCCTCTGTATGAATTTTAAAGGCAGTTCGCCCAAACTGTGTTCAAGAAAATATTCTTTCTGTTCAAATAGAAAATCGATGCTAGGAATAAGCGAAACAATCGTCTTCCCATAAGGAGTCAGGAATAGATCACCCTCACTGTCTTTCGATACCAATCCAGAGTCTATCAAGCGTATCATATTTCTATGCGATTCTTGCAAGGTGGCATCCAGTTCCATTGCAATTTGAGAAAGCCGGTATTGTTTTTGTCTTAGTTTAGTTAACATAGATAGACGTAGATCGCCAGCAAGTTCGAAAAATAGAGACCCAGACCCAGCTCCTTCTTCTGGCTGTTCTGACATTTGATTGACAATTTACATATCCTAAATTTAAACTTGCTAATAGGACTTCCTATATATTACACATAGAAAAAACAAGCCTTTAAGAGGCATATAGTAACTCTGCCGGTACTACCTTAATTGTTTTCAATATCTTTTTATTCTTTTTTAATTTATGGCACAACTCGAGAAACGGTTCGTGGAAACAGAACAGTGTCTTTAATATCTTCGATATCCGTTAACCATCTCATTAAACGCTCGATTCCCATTCCGAATCCTCCGTGAGGGACAGAACCATATCGCCTCAAATCCAAATACCAATCATAGGTGGCGGGATTGAGACCTTGTTCTTCTAATCTTTTCGTTAGCGATACAATATCATCTTCTCGCAGTCCTCCACTAGTAATTTCTCCAAATCCTTTAGGAGCAAGCATATCTGCGGATAGTCCTCTTCCTAGGGATTCCCTGTCTTCTTTAACGTAAAAAGCTTTGAGCTGAATAGGGTAACCAACTACAAAAACTGGATTAGTATAATGCTTTGTGAGTTCTCGCTCAGAATCAACATTGAGATCATCTCCCCATTTGATACTACGGCTGTTTCCGTTCTCTTCTATCCTAAATCCATTAGTTTGGAGAATTTCAATCGCCTTTTCGTATGGTATTCTATCAAAGGGTGCTCGAATGTTTTTTAGCTCAGTGACATTCCGTTTCAGTTGACTTAGTTCAGCAAACCTTTCATTGATAACATTTTGAATGATGAATGAAACTAGTTGTTCTTGTATTCTCAATATGTCTTCCAAACTGACCCATGGAGCTTCTACTTCAAGATGTAAAAATTCTGTGAGATGACGAACTGTTCTAGATTTTTCTGCTCTAAATGATGGAGTAAGACTCCAAACAGGTCCTAAACAGAATATCATTGCTTCAAGATACAGTTGTGCACTTTGTGAAAGGTACACGTCCTCACCAAAATATCCGAGTTTAAAAAGGGTGGATCCACCCTCAACAGCACTCTTAACTATAACTGGGGCAGTCACTTCCATCCAATCATTTTCGATAAGCCATTGGCGTGCGAATTTCGTGATTGAAGCCCGGACTTTAGCTATTGCAATCATTCGTCTAGTCCTTAATGCAAGATGTCTATTATCTAGCAACAATTCAGTGCTCTGGTACTCACCTATCGGATAATCAGGTTGAGCAAGATTAAATGTCTTCAAATTGTCTCCCTTAATCTCATAACCTCCCTCAGGTGCTCTTGGATCTTTCTGCAACAAACCGTCAACTTCGATAGACGACTCAACCGTGAGATGGGATGCCTTTTCAGAACGGAATACGGTCTGGATTATACCGCCGCGGTCATCACGGATTATGATAAACGTGTTTTCCTTTTGCCTACGTAAGCGATGGACCCAGCCCCGAATCGAAACCTTCTTTCCAACATATTCAAAAGATTTGATGTCATTACACCGAAGCCACATTCTCATCTATACAAATGTCAAAAGTTAAAGACCTTGATATATATCTTGTATCTATAATTAGAGATTAGTTAGTCTACGCAAGGTGTATGGAAATTTATTCAGGCACAGAATCACATACTAATTTTCCTTTATCGACCTTGATGAAAAGGAACCTATTATCTTTAAAGATCAATGTAATTTCTTCATGACTCTCTTCCACATCTAGGAGCTCCTGACCTTTTATCCCGTCAAACTTACCCATGCTTGAACTATTGTTAGGGGATCTATTTAGACTATAAGTTTCCCCGTGAAAAGTCCAGCTAAAATATATTTATAAGTAGATTCTCAAACTTTCAAATTCTAGATAATTTGACACATGCGTAGTAACAACCTCGAAGAGGATGTTAAATGATGTTACTCCATTTTGAACGCTATAAACATTCAAACTGGATTTAGGACGCTATATCTTATTTCATACGAGTAACTTCTATTACATTTGACCTAGCCGAAATCGTCGTGGGTTCGGTATAATTATGTTTGCCCCATCGCACTCTAATATTTGTAAATAGGTAATGGCTACCTGAGTTCAAATCATTTCCATTCACCTCGATTACCTTATTGACATCAAAAAGCAGTGACCTTGCTTCCTCAACTGTTAATGGATAAAAAGGTATGTCGTCTTTGATTATTGAAACCCATATCCTATATGGAATTCTAGGACTGCGTGTCCAGAACAAGATGGCTTTTCTAATAAACTTCAATGGAAGTATTGTTTTCCTTCCTGATTTCAAATCAACTTCGATAGTCATTCTGAATGCATTGTCATGTTTATTGTACGCTCTTTCCCAATTTTTCTGATTAAAAACTTCTCTGATCTCTCCAGTCATTTTAAAACTAACGCTCAGTGTCAGTATTTCAGATGCCTTGAGTTTATCTTGGGATTTGCTTAATACAGCATCTTCAATGATACTGCCTTTATTGGTCAATAATATTTTCACATGGTATCATTTATATCCTCAATAAGTAGTTGTCTGTGTAATGCTTGCTGAGATTACAGATATTAAGGAGAATAAGATTGAATTGAAACTTCAGGAGGAAGATATTTCAGTCATGTATATTGTACAGCATGAACTTTTGAAGCAACGAGATGTTGAATTTGCAGGTGTGATGCTTAAGCATCCCCTTATTAAAGATTATATCCTCCGGGTCTTGACGAAGAAGACAGATCCAATTGAAGCTGTTCGGGACGCATCAGTTTCTGCGTCAGAGTATGTAGAAGAACTAGCAAGCACATTAAAGTCAAATTTGAAGAAATAATGGGAGGTAGTCCTTTTTGAAGTTCTGCCCAAAATGCGAGACACGAATGAAGCCGAGGATAGAACAAGGCATCGTATTATGCCCAAAATGTGGATTTACGGCAGACAAAGAGCAGCATCAACTTTTATCTAAGACAAAAACGATAACGCCATCATCAGAAAATAGTTCTGGAAGCTCGCTTAAAGTTATGGACACAGACAAGGGTCCTACCGCTCTCCCAACAACGTCAGCTGAATGTCCTAAATGCGGAAATAGTACTGCATTCTGGTGGATGTTGCAGACAAGATCCGCTGATGAAGCGACTACACAATTCTATCGGTGTACCGGATGTAGCCACACATGGAGAAATTACTCCTAATCCCCGTTCTTTTCATCTTTCTAATAAATAGAGCGAGGTAGATATGATTAAACTACACAACAAATTTTGTATTTAGTTAAGGTTAATTTAGTCTCAAACACACAGAATACATAGAGATAAATTTGAATCCAAGTTAGGATAAGTCTGAATTTGCATCAACGTTGCGCTGCCTTGATTGCCAAGAGTTTTTCTGAAACTCTGCAGAAGATCGCCTGTAGGTCTGCGATGGCTATTGATTGTGAGCTCTGAAAAGATAGCAATGTTTAAAATCCGTATCCGATAGCCACATTATTGAAACAGTTTGGTGTTCGTGGCTAAAACAAAATCTCCTGACGAGTGGAAAGCTGTAGCATCTGCAATTTCAACTCTCGTGGACGAGGCAACATTTGAGGCTACTGTTGAAGGTATCTTCTTTAGAGGGATGGATCCATCGCATGTTGCCCTTATAGATATTCACTGGCCGAACTCCGCATTTGAAGCATACGAGTGCGATACAACAGTAAAATTCGGGGTGAGAGTTGATGAATTCTCAAAACTGATACGACGTGCTGACAAGAAAGACTCACTTGAAGTTACCGTGGGAAATGATAGTATGCTACATATCAAAATTTTCAATAGTTATAAAAAAGAGTATAAAATGAGACTTATTGAGAGTTCTGCTAGTTCTACTCCATTACCAAAATTGAATTTCAACTGTAAAGTAGTATTTACAGCTAGCGCCTTTGATAAGATTCTTTCTGATGTTCAGGTAATTTCTGAATATATATCAATCGAATCAAAACAGAAGCAAGTACAATTCCTAGGTAAAGGTGATTCAGGCGAAGCAAACATAATTCTAGAATCTGGAAGCGAAGGATTGGAAGAATTAAGTATGCAAGAAGATAGCAAGGGCACATACAGTCTAGATTACCTTTCGAAAATTACTAAAGCGGTAAGCACAGTTGGAGGGTCGGTAGCAGCAGAATATTCAACCAAAATGCCACTGAGATTGGAATTCAGAGTAGCAAATATGGGTAGAATCCACTTCTATCTCGCACCCAGAGTCCAAGATTAAGAATCATTGGTTGGAAAGATTTAGCATATCTGATTGGCTATGCGTATCGTAATGAAGTTTGGGGGAACAGCGATAAATTCCGCGGACAAAGTTATTCATGTTGCCAACCTAATAAAATCTGAAAAGGAGAAGGGAAATAATGACATCGTAGGTGTTATTTCTGCAATGCGTGGAATGACCGACGGAATATTATCTATGTCCGAAGATATAAAGAGAGGTGACAAAGCCTACATTGGAGGCTTTCTCAAAAATATGCGTGAGGTCCATCTCAATATCATTGAGCAAGCCGTCAAAGACGTGAAAATAAAAAATGAAGCACGGCATGTAGTAACTACATTGCTTGAAGAATTAGATGACATCCTTGGAGGTATTGTTCTCCTAGCGGAAATAACTCCAAAATCATTGGACTATTTATTGTCATTTGGGGAGCGGCTTTCCACCCCAATTGTCTCGTTTGTTTTGCGTGATATAGGCTTGGCATGCCAATATTTGACTGGCAAAGAGGCTGGGATTTTGACTGATTCTAATTTTGGCGAAGCCCGTCCTCTAATGGATACTACAAAACTTCGGCTGATCCATAAAATTGAACCATTGTTAAAAAGAAATATTGTACCTGTAATCACCGGCTTTATCGGAGCAGATCAGAACGGTAATACTACAACAATAGGTAGAGGAGGTTCAGATTATACTGCCACTATAATTTCAGCAGGTATAAATGCTGATGAGGTTTGGTTGTGGAGCGATGTCGATGGATTAATGACCGCAGATCCTAGAATTGTCAAGGATGCTGCAGTAATTAAGGAAGTATCGTTTGCCGAAGCAATGGAGATGGCTTTATTTGGCGCCAAGTATATGCATCCCCGTGCTCTTGTGCCAGTGATAGACACAAAAATTCCGGTTAGAATACGCAATACCTTTAACCTACAGAATGAAGGAACATTTATTTCGCAGAATTTACCGAAGGCATCACAAAAGATTGTCAAATCAATAAGTGCGATTCGTCATACTGCATTAATTGATGTAGGTGGAGGAGGAGGAATGGTTGGAGCTCCTGGGACTGCTGCAAGAATCTTCGATGCTCTAGCAAGAAATAGAGTAAACATTATGATGATTTCACAATCACCATCAGAATCCAGTATTTCTATGGTCGTAAGAAAGAATGATCTTGATAGGGCGACAACGACCCTTGATCTGAATCTCCTTGGAAAGGTTGTAAAGCAAGTCAATGTCAACGATGATGTTGCAGTAATCGCAGTCGTAGGATCCGGCATGCGTGGAATAAAGGGTGTAGCAGCAACAGTATTTAATGCAGTTGCAAAACGAAACGTCAATGTCATCATGATTGCACAGGGTTCTTCTGAACTTAACTTGGCTTTCGTAGTTAATGATACTGATTGCGAACAGGCAGTCAGAGCATTACATGATGAGTTTGAACTGGCTAAGGGCAGATCAAAGAAATGAGTTTGATTCTACATTAACTGTAATTGTGTACATCTCACTTAGACTGCATTAAATGAAACGGAACCTTCCCAGCAGCATATTGTATTTAAAATGTATTTATAGCTATTTGCAGCTATCTGGACTAAAACAAAACATCTTGACTTGGGTCTGTGTTAGATGTCTCTTCGTGACTTTTTTCTAAGCATATTAGTACCCTTGGTTGCTCTAGCATAAACTATAATAAATTGTACTATATCACATCCTTACGAAATGAGTAAACGTAAAGGCAAGTTATTCATTGTAGGGATTGGTCCAGGTCATCATGAACATATGACCTTTAGAGCTAAACAGGTCATTGAGAAGAGTGAAATTATTGTCGGTTATGATACTTATGTTTCCTTAGTAGAGGATCTAATTACTGGTAAGGAGGTCTACCGATATGCCATGACTCAGGAGGTTGACAGAGCTAACCAAGCTATCCATTTTGCAGAAAATGACAAAATTGTATCGCTTGTATCTTCTGGAGATCCCGGTGTCTATGGAATGGCTGGCCTGATTTATGAAATTCTAGCTGACAAAGGATGGAATAAAGAAAATGGAATATCTATCGAATGTGTTCCTGGTATTTCTTCTTTGAACTCTTGTGCTGCTTTAGTGGGCTCCCCATTGATGACAGACTTTGCAGTAGTGAGCATGAGTGATCTACTGGTTCCATGGGAAATAATTATGAAACGTGTAGAGGCTGCAGCATTAGGCGACTATGTTACAGTGATCTACAATCCTGCAAGCAAGAAGCGAGTGCATCAGTTAAGGGACACTAGAAACATCTTTCTAAAATACAGAGAACCATCAACTCCTGTAGCAATCGTCAAAGGTGCATACAGAGAAAGCCAATCAGTAGCCTTGACTACTCTCGATAAGATGCTGGAACATCAAGACATGCTTGGGATGATTACAACAGTAATAGTAGGTAACTCATCTACTTTCAGTTACGGGGGTATGATGATAAATCCAAGGGGATATCGATCAAAGTATGAACTAATCAAAGGGGTTCCTGCAACACCTTCTAATAGTGTTTAGCTCCTAATACGTTTCAAGATATAGTATCGTATAATTGTTCATACCACCCAATAGTCTGGTGTCAAGGCTGTCTCCGCAGGCTTTCGTCTTTGAAAATAAGCTTGCTGTGGGAAGGCCATGCCTTGGCAGAATCCAACATGATTATTATCGTATCAAAAGGTGGTGGTAATTAGTATAGTAGTGAGCTAAATCCTGATTGGTTAAACCACATTAAAATTAACAGAAGAATCATTTATGCAACAAAGCAAAATATAGGATTTGAACACCAGAGATCTACAAGAAAAGTTCTAAATTCGGTTCTTTGCCATGGAAATAATTGCGTATAGGTTCAATTATTTTGTTGATGTAAATTGCAGTCGCATTTTTTAAATCCATCGGATGGATTTTCTTGCGAATAAAATCTTGTTCGACATTCTTGTAATTTGTATATGAAATGTTACCGCCGTATTTTGTCGGCCTCTCGATAATAAATTCTGCAAATTCGTGAAATATGATATATCTGATCATTTCGAGAATAGGGTTTCCTTCAACAATACCGATCGGGCAAAATGCACGGCTTATCTTATCTAGAATGGTTTTTTCATCATCGTGAATTATAATTCCACTTGCTGGCTTACTCTTGCTCATTTTACTTGATATCCTTACGTCATCAAATGTATCTTCAGATAATCCTAACTTGGTGGGTTCCGCCAGACCAGGGAGTAAATGTTGATGTACAGAAACCGGAATTTTCCATCCTAACTTAGGAAATACCTCTCTGACTAGCATGTGTATTTTCCTCTGATCCATACCTGCATGAACAATATCCAAGTCTAATGCTCTCATATCGATCGACTGCATGATTGGATAAAGCAATTGTGAAAAATCGAGGCTTTCTCTCTCACTCCTGCCCATGATCGTCAACGAACGCATTATTCTTGACAAAGTCATATGTTTGCTGAAAAGGACGAAATTCTCCCAGTAATCAGATGAATTTTCATAAATTTCACTGCCAATGATTACGTTGACACCAGGACAAAAAAACTTGAATGCATCAGAATAATATTTTGAAACCTCCCTAATTCTATTCCAATCTCCCATTAATTTGTTATTAATATACGTGTGCCAATCAGCTAGAAACACGGTAGAATGGATTTGGGCCTTGATAAAATCGTTGATTTTAAAACCTGTTAAGATCAGGCTACCTAGATGCAATTTACCTGAAAGTTCCAGTCCAATGTAATGTTTTGGATATGTTACAGCATTCAAGACTCGCCTTAATTCATCTGCTGTAACAATCTCTTCAGTGGGGTCCCTAGTGATAAGAAGCAACCTGTTAGTTATATCCATTTTGTAAAAAATTAATACTGTTAATCTCTATTAATTTTTGCATTCGAAATTATTCGTCAAATTTCTTTTTTGGATAAATTTTGCTATTAGTTATAGCAGAAAAAGGAACAAATAAAATAACAATTGCTTAATCTTGTGACATTTTCTATTTAAAACCAAATAACATCTAGAAGAAGAGAGGAGTGCTTGAAGATTACAAAATCCACAAATTTCTGTTACCATCAAAAGCAGACAGACTTTATACGATATGGTTTTTCCTCAGATTCGTCATGGGGTTTTCATCCACCATCAGCTAAATTGATCATCCTTTTTTAATATCAGATATTACCACTCGATAGCCACTGCAATAATTCGATAAGGGACGCACAATTGCTTCCTTTTTCAGTATGACTATATTCAATAATGTTTCCATTGACTTCAAAGCATCTGTCAACAAATTTGTTGTAAACAGTTAAATCGAGTACTGTAAAAAGTTAAATTGAGTTATATAACTAGGTTCGTCGTTTGAACCCAAATGCTAGTGTGGAAGTTGCGTCTGCGCAAATAAAGGCATCAACAGCTACGAAGACGGTTCCACACAATAGCAATCGCATTGTCAATTATAATAGGAAAGCTGAGTCAGAGTTCTTCGTTGATAATTCAGCTCTTGCTGGCTTTACTGGTGAGCGGATCTTATACATGGCTGTAAGAGAGTTGATTGAGAATTCCCTAGATTCTTGTGAAAGTAATCATTCCTTACCTATTATTTCATTATCTTTAAAGTTATTAGATCCACTTAATGATATGTGGCTTATATCTTGCGAAGATAACGGCATTGGAGTCCCATCCGATAAGGTCCCTGTAGCAGTCTGTTCTTTTCTAACCTCTGGAAAATATGTAGAAAAACAACAACGTGGCCTATTTGGTGTTGGGCTGAAAATGATTGCTGCCTTTTCAACTAAGGACACAGACCATCCACTCAAAGTGTGGACAAAGTCGCAAGAGGAAGGATCAGAATATTACTTCGAGCTTCGAACAGATATCGGTACAAATAAGCCAATAACTCTTGTCAGGAAAGCGCTGAAAACCGATGAACAAATTATCAAATCTGAAACTGGTTTCAAAGTTGAAGCTGTGCTGCGCGCTCGCTTATCTCCAATCACAAAAAACAGAATTTATGATTATATTAGCCAGACTAGTATTGTCAATCCATATGCTATACTAATATTCGAATCAGACGAAGGCAAGGTTGTCTTTGATAGAAGAACAAAGGTGATGCCACAGCCTGCAAAAGAAGTATTGCCTCATCCTGCAGATATGGACTTGAAAACACTGAAAAAAGCGATATCGAATTTCAAAAACCAAAAGACGACTTTAGTAGGTGTATTGTGTAATTCATTTCAGAAGCTATCTGGTGAAAAGGCTAAAGAAATTATCGCTCGATCTGGAGTACGAATAATGGGTGCTGACAAATATGATGAACATGAATTAATTAAAGTTGTTAACATTTGTAAACAAACCAAATTCCAGATTCCAAATACTGATCATCTGAGCCCAATTGGAGAAGAGATTCTAACTGCCGGTATGACCTCGGAATATGCTATCGTTATAAATAGGCAGACGCATACGATTGAACAGTCTCTGCCACAATTGTCAGTCAAGATATTAAAACCATCATTGACAGCCTATTCATCTAAAATATGCGTGATCAATAACAGGCCAACTATCGTAGAGTGTGGAATTGCTTATGGAGGCGACATAAATTCTTTTAAACTGTTTAGATTCGCAAATAAAATTCCATTACTATATGATGAGGGTTCGGACGTTGCAAGAGAGGTTGTCTCTGAAGTAGAGATCAACAAGATGGGAATCTCAAAGAAAGAAGTAAAAGAACAATTTTCAAATCCTGACACAAAGACTGCTCGAGCTGTAGAACTACTTCCTATTCATATTTTCTTCCACATATGCTCAACTAAAATCCCATACAAGACCGCAGGCAAGGAGAGTATTGCATCAGAGGGAGACTTGAAACGATATATGAAAGCATGTTTAGCTGATCTATACAGGAAGGTAAGTGCTCAGATTCGTAAAGAGTTACGTATGAAAGAGGCAGAAGGTAGACTACATCTTTACAAGTATTACATTCCATTAATAGTTAACGCAATTTGCGAGTCGATAAAAGTTGACCCGAATAGACTTTCCGAAGCATTTACAGACATTGCAGAACGGCATGTCAGAGGTGAAATTACGTCTAATCCAGTTATTGAGAAAGAAGACAAAATTACAGGAGAAAGGATTGACAAAGAAATACATGAAACATCGGAAGTTGAAGATAAGATCCTGACAAACAGCGTAATTCACGACGATCATTATGAGAGAAATAAAAGGCAGAGGAAACCAGAAAGTAAAAGCCAAATGCCAAAGAAAAAGAACAATACTTTGGGGAAAGACCAGACAACTTTAGATGTCGTGAATGCACGAAAAAAAAGATGAGGAGATAATTGACTACAACAGACAAGCGTCATCAGGAAGTTGTCAAAAAAATTAAAATAATAATGAGAGATATTAGTAAAGACATAATAACAGAAAAAACGATGCCTGTCCTAGATGTTCCAAAAGTAGGTTACGATAATACACTTTGGTCTGATGTAAGAAGGATGCTTACTATAGGGAAAAAGACGGTTCAAGTGAGCCCTGACAGCACGAAAAAGATTCCAACTTTTGCCCAGTACATAGTTATGGCTAGCGCGATCCGAAGATTACTCGATGAGCAAATGGAGAGTACAATCAGAGGAATGTATTATGCCACACTTAGCACTGTCGGAGATGAGAAAAACAAGCAAAAGTTCTGGAATAGTCAAGAAAATTCTGATGATGCGATTAAAGCTGTTGAGCTGCTGACAGGAATACCTAGAGAAGAATTTTCTGTCACATCAAAACCAAAAGGAATGGTCTCAGGTCCGATTACGCTGCGTGTGGGCGGCGATCTGATTGACTGCAACCTAGGGAGTAGGGCTACGTCACAATTAATTCCAACTAACATCCGCGATGTCGAAATTGTGAATGTAAAAGCGGATTTTGTAATGGTAGTTGAAAAAGATACAGTCCTCAATAACATCCGCAAATCAGGGTTCATAAAAAAATATAACGCAATTCTACTGACAGGATCCGGAGAGCCTGATAGGGCTACACGAATGATGGTAAAGACCCTCAACGAGAAATGGAAAAAACCAGTAGTAATCTTCGCTGATGCAGATCCTTGGGGTTTGGGTATCGCATTACGTTATAAAATTGGCAGTGAGTCGTTAAGTTATGATAGTGATAGGTTGGTTACTCCAGACGCTAAAGTGCTAGGGATGTTGTTCTCAGACATCTATGAATACAATATCCCGGAGGTAGCTAGATTGGATGCATCTGACGAAGATATTAACAGAGCTAACGATATGAAAAAGAAACCTTGGCTGCAGGATAATCAATGGCAGAAAGAATTAAACCTATTCTTACAACGTAAAGAGAAATGCGAATTAGATGCATTCTTTAAGCATGGATTCAAGTACCTGGCAGAAATTTACCTGCCCCGAAAGCTGCGAGAAGCAGGCATGATTTGAGTCATTTCATTGTTTATTTATGGTCTTGGCTTGTGTTTGTACTGAGAGATAATGGAATAACTCCCTCAGCTCTATTACAATTCCATAGTAGTCCTTAACGTTCTCAAGCGTAGATTCATAGTGCTTCCTATTGCTCGATGCAGTTGCATCGGAAACAAGTATTATGTCATATCCTAAGTTAAAAGCCTCTCGTAATGAAGTCTCCACACAAATTGACGTATCTATACCGCAGAAGATCAGCGTATCCACTCCAATACTCCTTAACCAGACTCCTATTTCCGTGTCATGAAAAGCTGAATCCCTTCTTTTTATAACTACGTGATCATCCTCCAGTGGTTTAATATCTTCGACAATATCTGCATCCCATGTTCCCCTGATGCAAATCGGTCTCTTCATTATTCTTTCCTCTCTAGATTTTGGCAAAATTTTATGGGTCTTGGTCAAAAGGTCAATTCCTGAAGCCTCCCTTACGGCCTGTGTATAAAAAACTGGAATTCTTGCAGCTCTGCAGGTGGTAATAAGCTCACGAATTTTAGGGATAACTTCTCTGTAATGAGAAATTTCCATTCCCAAAAGATCGTATGAACCGCCTTTGCTAACAAAACCGTTCTGGACATCTGTTACAATTAAAGCAGGATTGATCTCATAGTCTTTCAACCTCATTACAGAAACTAATATCTAGTAATAGTTTATAAGATTATACAAGTTATCGGAAGCAATTTTTCATATCAACAGAATCGAATTTCGAAATTAAAGTACTTGTTAGTTCCAGACATATGTTTTAATTTTGTTCACTGTTCATGGTTTAATTTTGTTGCTATATACGTTTTTGACAATTTGTTGAAAACGATCAATAAAACTCTCTATCGAATATTTTTTTACTGAATTGCTGATTAAAATTCTCTCTGAATTAGTAGCCATCAACGCAAGCGAAACTGCTTCAACCCCCTGCCCAAAGGT
>Ga0207665_10000449_pt1 | contig 28248 bp, 30 predicted proteins | sample LARL112metaG_FD_184351 | JGI IMG/M metagenome (GOLD analysis project Ga0207665, IMG submission 184351) | Corn, switchgrass and miscanthus rhizosphere microbial communities from Kellogg Biological Station, Michigan, USA - LAR L11-2 metaG... | ecosystem: Host-associated > Plants > Roots >... | reverse complement strand
CGGAGACGACGATCCTTCTCATGTACTCGCTCCTTTCTGAACCCGATAGCGCAGGTGCGTCACGGTCGGAGAGTCGACGACCCTGGTGACCTCGAGGTCGGGACGATCATCGCCGAGGCTCTCGAACAGCCGCACCCCGTCGCCGAGGAATACCGGGGCGACATGAATCTGCAGCTCGTCGACCAGTCCGGCCTTCAAGTACTGCTGCGCGATGCTGGCGCCACCCGCCAGGGTCACGTCTTTCTCGCCGGCAGCCTTCCGGGCTTGATCGAGCGCTGCTTCGATGCCTTCGGTGACGAACGTGAACGTCGTCCCTCCTTGCATGTTCAACGGAGCGCGAGCATGTTGTGTGAGAACGAAGACGGGAACATGGAAAGGAGGGTCGTCTCCCCACCAGCCCGTTGCATTGGGATCGTCCTCCCAGGGCCCTTCGCCGCCGCTGAACATGCGCCGCCCCATCACGACGGCTCCGGTGCCGGCGACCGATTCCTCGATGACTTTGGAGTCGGCGTTGTCCTCGCCGCCGGAGTGACCGTGGCTCTCGCGCCAGCTAGCCGCTGCGAAAGCCCACTGGTGTAGGTCGTTGCCGTGCTCGCCGAGCGGCTCGTCCAGAGTCTGATTCGGCCCTGCGACGAAGCCGTCGAGCGACATGGAGAGGTCGACAATCACTTTGGGCATGGTCGGGCGTCCTTCCTATCTCGCGGGTAGCTCGCACGTAAGACCGGATCGGCTCGGAAAACTCATCGCCAAGAGTTTCACAAAACTTTCAGGGTCTTCTTACTGGGAGTTCAGCGCCTGAACACACGTGGGCGGGATAACGGCTGGGTCGATTCCTTCCACACGGAGGTTCCAGATGAGAGGCAGGCTGCTTCTTCTGATCGGCGTGGTGGCGCTCGTGGCTTCGGCTGCGGTGTCTGCGGCGAGTCTCGACGTGATTCGCGGCACAAGAGGGCCGGACACGCTCAACGGCACGGCCGGTGGCGACCTGATCTATGCGCGGGCCGGCAACGATGCGGTTCGCGGGCACGACGGCGGCGACGTGATCTTCGGCGGCGACGGCAACGACGTGGTGCGTGGCGGTCCCGGCAACGACGTGATCTACGGGGGCGAGGGCAACGACGTGACGTGGGCCGGCGGCGGCGCGGACGTTCAGTTCGGCGGACAGGGCAGCGATGTCTTGCACGCGCTCGCGAACGACAACACGCGTGACGTCATGGATTGCGGTCCGGGGCTCGACGTCGCCTACGTGATCCAGCACGACCCGGTCACGCTCCGGGGCTGTGAGCAGGTCATCCGCCTCAGCCCGGAGCAAGCTGCTGCGCTAGCGGCTGCGAACGACGACAACGGCTAGGGGGTCCGACCCGTCGTGACACCGGAGGCTCCGAGGGGAGCCTCCGGTGCGGTTAGATGCGGAAGTGTCGCTTGACCTGAATCAGCTCTTCGGCGTCGACAAGCCGGCCGTCGCGATGGCGCACCTGCCGCCGATGCCGGGTACACCGCTGTACGACGAGACTGGCGGTCCGGCAGCGATCGTCGAGTCGGTGGCTCGCGATGTCGAGCACCTCGTCGGCGCGGGTTTCGATGCGATTCTCTTCTGTAACGAGGGCGACCGTCCGTATCAGCTGCAGGCTTCCCTGGAGGGAGTTGCGATGATGGCTCGCGTCGTCGCCGAGGTCGCCCCGTCCGACCGGCCGTTCGGAGTCGACTACCTCTGGGACCCGCAGGCGGCCTTGGCGGTCGCCGCCGTCACGGGTGCATCGTTCATTCGTGAGGTCGCGACCGGCGTCTACGAATCGGACATGGGTCTCTGGGCACCTGACGCGGGCAAGCTCTTGCGTTACCGGCGCGAGCTGGACGCCGAGCACGTGGCGGTGTTCATGAACATCACGCCGGAGTTCGCGTCGACGGTGGGAACGCGCGACATCGCGACCGCGGCGCGGTCGGTCCGAGTCTCGAGCCTCGCCGATGCGATTCTCGTCTCGGGGCCGATGGCCGGCGCGGAACCGTCGGTCGACGCAGTCCGCGAGGCGAAGCGAGGTTGCGGGGACGAGACGCCGGTTTTCGCGAACACCGGCGTCAAGTCGAGCAACGTCAAGGATTTCCTGGCTGTCGCGGACGGCGCGATCGTGGGCTCGGATCTCAAAGTCGACGGAGGCACGTGGAATCCGGTCGATCCGGAGCGCGCGAGCCGGTTCATGACCGAGGTACGTGCGGTGAGAGAGAGCCTCTAAGGAGCATGGAGCTCGCGGCAGAAATTCTCCTCGCCCTGGTCATGTTGGTTTCTATCGTGGCTGTCCTGGCCGTGTTCGTGTGGGGCGCGAAGAAGGACGGCGAAGAGGACCAGGCCGTCCAGCGACGCCTCGGGATCCGGCGCAAGACCCGGCTCGGCCCCTAGCTCTACGCGCTTCTCAGCGGCGGGGCTCGAGCTGACACGTTCCAGGGACAGTCCCTGGCACGCGCCGGTTCCAGCCCTGTCAAGTGCCTGGCACGGGACTGGGCTGGAGGAGACGGGTCCGAGGGACTGTCCCTGGCACCGTCGCGCGTAGGATTCCGACGATGAGCCAGGTCGAAGCCGTAGCCGCAGCCCAGCTCGAGCAACACCGGGTCGAGCTGACCGCCCACTGCTACCGGATGCTCGGATCCGCGTTCGAGGCGGAGGACGCCGTCCAGGAGACGATGGTGCGCGCCTGGCGGAACCTCGACCAGTTCGAGGGTCGCGCTGCTCTGCGTTCCTGGCTCTACCGCATCGCGACGAACGTCTGCCTCGACATGCTGGAGAGTCGCGAGCGCCGCGCGCGGCCGATGGATCTCGGGCCTGCACGCGATCCCGCCGGGCCGATCGGCGACACGCTCCCGGAGGTCACCTGGATCGAACCGATCCCGGACGGCCTCGCCGTCCCGGCTGGGGTCGTGTCGCATACGGGCATCGGCGGGCTCACACTGGGCGGCGGGATCGGGTGGCTGAGTCGGCTGCACGGGTTGACGATCGATTCGCTCGTCGGGGTCGACATCGTCACTGCCGACGGCGTGCTTCGGCGCGCAAGCGCAGAGAGCGAGCCCGACCTGTTCTGGGCGCTGCGCGGCGGCGGCGGCAACTTCGGCGTCGTGACCTCGTTCCGGTTCGCCCTGCACCCCCTCGGCCCGGCCGTGATGGCCGGACCCGTCTTCTGGGCCGCCGATGACACCACCGACGTGCTGCGCTTCTACCGGGATTTCGCCGCCGCAGCCCCCGACGAGCTCGGCAGCGTGGTCAGGCTCGGCACCGTCCCCCCACTGCCGGACATTCCCGACGGCCTGCACTGGCGGCCGGCCATCGCCGTCGACTGCTGCTACGCCGGCGCCGCCGAAGACGGCGAGCGTGCGGTGCGGGCTCTGCGCCGGCTCGGGACGCCGCTCGTGGACCTGCTCGCACCCACGCCGTACGCCGCCCACCAGGGCGCCCTCGATGACACCCTCCCCCACGGGTGGCACTACTACTGGAAAGCCACGAACCTCGCCGGCCTGTCCGACAACGCCATCGCCGTCATCGCCGATCACGCCTACGCCGCCAGCTCGCCCCGGTCGTATGCGGCGATGTTCCACATGGGCGGCGCCGTCGCCCGGGTCCCCCGCGACGCCACCGCCTACGCCGGCCGCGACGTGGCCCACACCATCATCATCGACGCCGTGTGGCTCCCTGAGCAGTCCGGCGAGCACGCCGCTGCCGAGACCGCGTGGGCGCGGGGGTTCCTCCAAGCCCTCCAGCCGCACCGTGCCGCCGGCGTCTACGTCAACTTCCTTGATGCCGACGAGGACACCAGCCGCATCCGAGAGGCCTACCCCGATCACATCTACCGGCGGCTCGCCGAGGTCAAGGCCAAGTACGATCCCGACAACGCCTTCCACCACAACAAGAACATCCGCCCCGGCTGAGATGGGCCTGGTGACCATCGACGCGGTCGATGGCGGGCCCGGACGCCCGGACCGCGCCCAGGCGCAGCTGGTGGCGCACCGCCTTCGCCGACGTCCGGGACCGGCGCGCGGCAGAACTGCGCGCAAGCGCCAGCGCCCGGGATCGCTTCGCCCGCGGCCATCAGGCCGGGAACCCCGACGTCGGCCTGGTCTGGGCCGGGGAAGGGACCGACCTCATCACCGCCGTCGAGCCGGCCGGAAACCTCGTGACCCAGATCGTCACCCAGACTGAACGACTGCTGCGCGGCACTTCGCGCCTGGCGGCCCCTGACCCAGTGCGCAGGCACCCGCGGGCATATCGCCCAGTTCTGCACATCCCGGCCCAAGATCACCACGGGATCGAAGCCCGCACCGAACGGCGGCAGTGTGCGCGTTCTCCTCGGCCGCGCCTGTCACTCGGCGTTACGCTGCCGGGCCAGTATCAGCCGAGGCCGCGGCTATCGACCCGGCACCGGTTGGACCGGCCTTGGGGAGCCCATAGGCGGCCGGCCCCGGGTCTCGATGCCGGGCACAGCTGGCGGCGGGCCCATCATGCGCCGGAACCCTTGTGGTAGCCATGGCCGGCCGCCCAGCGGACCGCCCGGCACGGAAGGCACCGTTTTGATCTGCCCTTGTGCGGCTGGCCGCCGGGGACTGCCTGATGGGGGTTCAACTCGGTTTTATGGGGGTTCAACTCGGTGGCAAGGTCATCGGGGCGGGAGCTGTCGCAGCAGCGGGAGGCTGTCGCCGCGCTGCCCTGAAGTGGGCGCCTCGTGCTGCGGCTGCCGCAGACCGGCCCTGGCACGGGGCGTCGTCCCGGCCGCTGCCTTCGCCGTTTCAGCAGGTCACACGCCCGGGCTGCGCAGCCGGGTGGCACTGCCGCCTCCCCTGGCCGGCGAGATGCCGGCCCGGCAGGGGCCTCGGTTGTGTTAGCTTGGGCTGGTGATAGATCCCCGATTCGGGGATGTACCACCACGAGCGGGGACCGAGTCCCCCTCGGACACCAAAACTGGTGATTTCTCCCCAAACCAGACACTGTTTGAACACGCCTGCGGGTACTGCCCGCGGGCACGCTCGTCTCGCCATCTCCTTCTGGGGAGGCGGCCATGACTGACCAGCTCATCGCGCCGGTGATCCCGCCGGCTGCCGGCCGGGCCCGTAGCAGGGTCCTGGACGGCAGGTGGGCGACCTGGTTCGACGGCCTCCAGGTCAGCGGGCAGGGCGAGGACACGGTCATCTGCGGCCGGCTCGCTGACCAGCCCGCACTGCACGGGCTGCTGACCAAAGTCCGCGACCTCGGGCTCTGCCTGATCTCGGTGCGCCGGCTGGAAACCGGCCAGGCCGAAACGAGGCACCATGATCGGGCCTAGCCGCGGCCAAGGCCTGCCTCGCACTACGTCACCGCCTCGCTGCTGTGGTAGGCCGGGATTATGGCCGTAACCGCCCCTTGCCGTCGCCCGGTACCGCCGCAGGTGACCTGCGCGGTCCACAGCGGGAAGGGTGATCAGGGGTGGCTGATGTCGACGCCTTGTATGCCAGCCTGCTCGCGGCCGACGAGGCTCGCGACGCCGCGGCCCTGGCGGCGGTGGCGTGGCAGGTGTATGGCCAACTGGCAACTGCGGCCGCCGATCTGGGTGCGCTGCGGGCCCGGTTCTGGGTTTATGCGGCCGCACCGCACGCCAGCGGCGGGCGGCAGGAGGTCCGTGCGGTTGGGGTCCTGATGGCGGCGGTCAGCAGGAGGCCGCGAGCCGGGGGATCCGGCTGGCGCTCCTCCTGGACGGTGCGATCAGCCTGGCAGGGTCGCCGTGCTGACTTGCAGTGATCCGCCGCGGCTGAGGAACGGGTGCCCCTTGACCAGTTCCACGGCGCTGTCCAGGTCGGGGGCCTGCACGATGGAGTAGCCGTTCGCCGGGCCATCGGCTGGGCCGTCGGAGACGGACACGGCGGTGACTGTCTTAGCCGGGCCAAGGGGCGCGCCGGGGTCGATCAGCGCCTCGCCTGCCGATGACGCCCAGGCCATAAAGGCAGCCATGGCCTCCTGGGCCTGCTCGGGGGCGGGGGCGCCCGTGCCGTGATAGGTGATCAGGAAATTCGGCATCGCGATGATCTCCTCTGAGGGCATCCTAGGATCGCCTGCCGTCCGGCGCCGCGGACAGGTCCATGCTGGCCGGCCGGCCTGGTGCGGGCAATGTCTGATCGGACATAATGCTTGTCAGATCAGGCAATTCCGGACCGCCGGCGGAGGTGTCATGGACCGAGTCGCTGGCCCCGGAGAGGACGGCCTCAGCAGCCTGCTGCGTGACGTCAGGGTCCGCAGCGTGGTGTACTGCCTGTCGGACTTCGCGGCGCCATGGGGATTTAGCGTGGAGCGCTCCCCGGTCGCCAAGTTCCACGTGCTCTTGCACGGCACGGCAGCCCTTACCGTCAGCGGCGCCACGCCGGTGCGGCTGGTTGCCGGTGACCTGGTGGTGCTTCCGCACGGGGACGGTCACACGATCACCGACCAATCTGGCTCACCCGCGCGCCAGCTGGACGCGATCCTCGCCGAGCACCCGGTCGATGAGAGCGGCCGGATGTCCTACGGCGGGGATGGCAGCCGGACCACGCTGCTGTGCGGCGGCTTCGAGCTGGGTCCAGTACTGCCGGATGAACTCGCGGAGCTCTTGCCACCTGTGCTGGCCGTGGATTCCAGCAGCGGCATGGTGCGCTGGCTCGAGCCGCTGTTCACCCTCCTGGAAGACGAGACACGTGCTGCCGCTCCCGGCGCGGCGGCCATCTTCGCCAAGCTCGCCGATGTCTTCGTGACCCAGGCCCTGCGCAGCTACCTGGCCGCGGCCGGCAGCCTAGCGCCGCCTGCAGTAGCCGATCCCGGCATCGCGCAGGTCGTCAAGATGCTGCGCGGCCGTCCGGAGGCCTGCTGGAGTGTTGATGTCATGGCCCGCTCCGCCGGAATGTCCAGGACATCATTCACCACCAGGTTCCGTGCCGCCATCGGTGACCCCCCCATGGCCTACCTCACCGAGCTGCGGCTCCGGCGCGCGGCCGGTTATCTGTCCACGACAACCAAGAGCACCCGCGAGATCGCCCATCTAACCGGCTACGGCAACGAAGCATCATTTTCCAAGGCATTCAGCCGGCTGTTCGGACGGCCGCCAGGTGAGTACCGGCGCGAACGGCTAGCCGTCCCGCAGCAGGCGTCGCGAACTCGCCCGAATTCTGAGCCGCGTGCATGACCACCAAATCGGAAACGACCGACACACATGCCGCATTAAATCCGCTATCAGCTCATAATGGCCACTTGAGCGTGTACGTCGCCCGGGTCATAACGCCAGGCAACTCGGTGCGGCCTGCGCGGCCAGGCCTTGGGTCACGGTGAGCAGACCCGCCTACGCCGGAGCCGTCACCATGGCCCGTTCGGCCCGGCCCTGAACCTCCGGCCGCTTGCGCCCCATCGGCCCTCGAGGACGGCCTGAGCATGCCCACTGGACTCGAATGTCCTGTCTCAGATAAATCAGCCCTGTCTCGCTGAATCCGGCCCGTTATCGCCCGGGTCTCGGTTAATCCGGCCCGAACGGTCCAGGCAGAGACGATCTTTGCTGCCAGCCAGTGTCCGAGTAGTTCAGCTTCGGCTGCTGTGCCCGCGCCGTCCTCGTGTGGCTTGGCGCCGCGGGCAAGCAGGAGCACGGTCATGTCCGCGTGCAGAGGCCCGCCTGTCCTGGCGTGGCGGTTGACGTCGGAGGCGACGATGAAGTGCGTGAGCACGATTCCCTCTGCGGGCGCCGGGAGTTGGCCATCGCTAGCGCTCCAGCATCGGGCGCACCTCGACGGTCCCGCCGAACCGGGCGACCGGGATCCGTGCCGCGAAGGCGATCGCCGCGTGGAGCCCTGACGCGTCGTAGACGTAATACCCGTCCAGCTCGTTTCCCGCCTCGACGGCGGGGCCGATGGCTACCTGCATCGTCCCGTCCTTCACCTGGACCGTCGCCGCCTCGCTCGCGGCCTGGAGCTGGTTGCCGTCGAGCACACCCGGAGACTGGCGAATCGCTTCGAATTCGCCAGTCACTTTCTTTTGCTCCTCGGCGGGGAGCGCGCCGATCACCTTGTCGGCGCCGTTGAAGCGGACCTGGAGCAGGAACTTCATCGGATCTCCCTACTTCCCTTGACTAGAGGACTTCGGCTGGCGGTTCGCTGCCGGGTCAACGTGGGTTGCGCGGACGAGGGCTAATCCGCCGGTTCCGGCGCGGGAACCTGATCGCGGGCGGCATGGGTGCCGTCGGCGGGGTTGATGACGGGCTCGCCGCGGCTGTTGGTGGCGCGCAGCGCGATGACGGCGGCGGCCAGCAGGAAGGCCGCGCAGGCCAGCAGGGCGCGGTGGAACCCTGCGGTGAGCGCGGCGTCGCGCGGGGCGTGCGCGGCGAGCAGCGCGCTGGTACGGGCGGTGGCGATGGCGGAGAAGATCGCCAGCCCGAGGGCGGTGCCGAGCTGCTGGGAGGCGGACAGCAGGCCTGCGGCGAGCCCGGCCTTGTCCTCGGAGACGCCGGCGTTGGCGGCGGTGGTGCCGGAGACCAGGACGGCGCCGATTCCGATCGCCATTATGACCAGCCCGGGGAGCAGGTTCTCGGGGTAGGTGCCGTGGACTGGGATACGGGACAGGTACCAGACCCCGGCGGCGGCAATCAGCGCGCCAGCGACGATCACCGGGCGGGTGCCGGTGCGGGCGAACAGCCGGGAGGAGATCCCGGCGGCGGCCACGATGCCGGCGGTGACCGGCAGGTAGGCCGAGCCGCTGCGGACAGGGCTGAAGCCCAGGACGTTCTGCATGTAAAGGGTCAGGAAGTAAAACACCGAAACGAACGCGGCGAACGCGATCATCTGGGTGGCATCCGCGGCTGCCAGCCCTTTGACGCGGAAGATGGAGAACGGGAACAGCGGGTCGCGGCGGCGCAGTTCGGTGGCGGTGAAGGCGGCGAGCGCGACGGCCGCGGCAGCGAGCTCCCCGATCGTGCGGGCGCTGCCCCAGCCCTGGTCAGGGGCCCGGACCAGGGCGTAGACGAGCAGCAGCATGCCGCCGGTGGCCAGGACCGCGCCGGGGATGTCGAAGCCCGCGGGCCGGGCGGCGGGCCGTCCGCCGGGCACCAGCCGGTAGGCGCCGAAGAGGATAAGTACGCAGACCGGCAGGTTGACGAACAGCACCCATCGCCATCCCGGTCCCTGGGACAGCACGCCGCCAAGGAACACCCCGGCCGCTGCGGCCAGGCCAGAGATTGCACCCCACACCCCGAGCGCCCGGTTACGGTCATCACCGGAGTTGAAGCTAGTGGTCAGGATCGACAGCCCGGCCGGTGCCATCATCGCCGCGCCCGCGCCCTGCCCGAGCCGGGCGCCGACCAGCATGCCCGCGTCCACTGCCAGGCCGCCGGTCAGCGAGCAGGCCGCGAATAGCGCGGTGCCCGCCACGAGCAGCGGGCGCCGTCCGAGCAGGTCGCCGGCACGGCCGCCAAGCAGCAGCAGCCCGCCGTAGGTGACCAGGTAGCCCGACAGTACCCACTGCAGGCTCTGCGCAGAGAAGCCCAGGTCGCGTCGGATCGACGGCAGGGCGACGTTCATGATCGAGGAATCAACGACATCGAGGAACTGCACCGCGCACAGCAGCAGCAGGAGTAGCTTGCCGTAGCGGGTGGCCAGCAGCGAAGCGGATCGGGCGGTCACGAGATAGGCCTCCAGGACTGGACTGACTAGTACAGTCCTGAGGCTAACAGGAAGTGGACGGTTTAGTACAGACTCAGCTCAGATATGCCCGTACCTGCGCGAGCCCCGCGTCCACCGCGATCCGCAGCGACGCCATATCCTTACGGGCCTGGCTGAGCACCATTCCGCCCTCGATGCTGGCCAGCAGCCCCGTGGCCAGCGCGGCGGGCTGCGCGTCCGCGCGCAGTTCCCCGCGCTGGCGCATCCGCTCCAGCGCGTCGGCCAGCAGTCGTTCCCAGGCGTCGAACCCGGCGGCGGCCTGCAGCCGCGCCTCCTCGTTGCGCCCGGCGACCTCGGTGGCCAGCGTCCCGATCGGGCTCCCCGGCATCCCCGCCTGCCCGAACGCGGCAACGAAGCCCGCCAGCTCCTGCTCCAGCCCGGCCAGCGACGACACGCCGCCGAGGGCCCGGGTCAGACCGGCCACCACCTGCGCGCAGCGGTACCCGACCGCCGCCGCCGCCAGCTCATCCCGGCCGCGGAAATAGTGGTAGAACTGGCCCTTGCCCGCCCCTGCGGCCGCCAGCACCTCATCCACGCTGGTGGCCGCGATCCCGCGCTCGGCGAACAGGTCCGCGGCTCGCTCCACGATCCGCTCCCGGCTGGCGCGCCCGCGCCTGGTACTCGGCTCACCCGGCATGCGCCCATGCTAACCGCGGACTGTACCGGACAGTCCAGGACGTCAGGCCCGTCGCGGGCTGGGTGCCACCCGCGCGCCGTGGTATCTCGCGCGGCGGCTGCGCGGCGCAGGTCTCGAACTTCAGTGGGCAGGAACCACCCAGACCGCCCGGGCACGGCGAGGAGAACCGACAGCCCGCATCACCGGACCCCCAGGCGAGCTGCTGCTCTACCTCTTCGGCCGGCCGAGCGCGGCGCATGTCGAGGTGACAGGGCCTGCCGCGGCGGTCGAGGCGGTGCGGCGCGCACGGTTCGGCCTGTGACGTCCTGTCACGGACCTGCCAGGACCGAAGGCCGCCTACCACCTGATCGCGCAGCGCGGCCTGCGCCGCCGAGAGACTTCCGGGCTGCCGCTGACCAGGTCAGCATCGAGCCGGTACCCGCGCCTAGCTACGGAAGGCAGCGTCTGGCGGCGGCTTGGGCACGTCATGCTGGAGCTTTCGGCCGCTCAGCCGGCAGCCGCACCTCGAAGCGGCAGCCGTCACGGGTATTGACGACGCTCACCTGGCCCTGGTGTGCTTCGACGATTCCGCGCACGATCGCCAGTCCTAGGCCCGCGCCGCCGTCCGTGTCCGGGTCGCAGGCGTATGTGCCGCGCCAGGCCATGTCGAACACGCGCGCCAGGTCTGCTTCCGGGATGCCGCCGCAGCCGTCGGCGACCGCCAGCAGCGCACCGCCGGGTTGCGGCGAGGCCATGACGTGCACTGTGCCTTCCGCCGGGGTGTGCCGGATGGCGTTGATAAGCAGGTTGGTGAGCGCGCGCGACAGCTCCTGGGGATCGGCATGGATGACGAGCGGGGCGCCGGTCTCACCCGTCAGCCGCACGCCGCGCGCCCGCGCGAGTGCCTCCGTGCTGGCGAGGGTGTCGTTGACCAGGTCTTCGACGGCGATCTGGCCAGGGGACAGGCGCAGGGTTCCCGCCTCTATGCGGGAAAGCTCGAACAGGTCGTCGACCATGCGGGCAAGCCGGCCGACTTCGGCGCGGATCTGCCGGTGGTAGCGGTCCGGGTCGCTGGCCATGCCGTCCGTCAGCGCCTCGGCCATCGCGCGCAGTCCGGCCAGGGGGGTGCGCAGGTCGTGCGAGACCCAGGCCACGAGCTCACGGCGGGACTGATCCAGCGCGTGTTCCCGCGCACGCGACTCCGTCAGCCTTTCCGCCGTGACGGCGAGTTCATGCGACAGTGCCGCGAGCTCGGCCGTCATTGGTCCTACCGGCGACCGGTAATCGCCGTCCTGGTCGGCGAGCGAACGGGCCGCCTGGCGCAGTGCCCGGCTGCTGGCCTCCAGCTGCCGTCCGAGCAGGCCGCCGAATCCGACCGCGACCACGGCGGCCACGATGCACACCATGACCACGACGCCCAGGTCGTGCGGGGAGATGAACATCGCCTCGGCCGTGCCAAGCGTGCCCGCCACCACCGCTAGTGCCACCACAGCCCCGCTGACTTGGACCGAAAGGCGCAGTGGAGCCCGGCGTAGCAGCCAGATGACACCCATGCCGATCAGGCCTACCGCGCTGGTGCAGCCCGCGGCGATCAGGGCAACCTGGATCTGTGCGTTCACCTTCTCGTGGCCTCCTGGTGTCTCGGCGGGCCGGCGCGGGCGCCGGCGCCTTAGTGACCGGATCACCCCATTACTATTCGGAGCTGTCCCGGGTTCGGTTTGCCTGTTCGGCATCCGGAGCCGTGTCAGTCGGCCCTGCTTCCTGGTGCGGGCCGGCGGGCTGAGAGGGGACACGGCCGGGCGGATCCCGATCTTCCGCAGCGGGTCGCGGCCGTCCAGGCGAGGATCCGGGTGGGCCCTGGCGGGAATCCCTCCCGGCAGGGGTGAGTGCGCCGGAGTCCGGTTCAGGTTCCCGCTCCTCCTGGATGGCTGGCGGCTGTCCCTGGCCAGGGTCGGCCTGGACCGGGTGACGGGGATCGGTCTCATCCTCTCCCTCGGCACAGGGACCGGTGCCGGCGGGCGTCAGGGCCGGGCGTTCCGGCGGCGGGGCAGCATGTGCCTGGCCGCGCAGCCGCAGTGCGAACGCGACGGCGGACAGCAGGAACAGCGCACCCGTCACTGCCAGCCAGTGCCACGCGTACGGATCCGCGGACAGCGTGGTCGAGGCGTGATACGGCGATCGCAGCCGCAAGATCAGCGGGAACCAGACCAGCAGCAGCAGGCCGGACAGCGCGGCGGGCACCCGGACGTAATTGATCCACGGTGCTACGGGCAGCTGAGGCTCACGGCGCCTGATCGCGGCCATGACCGACCGGTCGGCGAGCGAGTACAGCGGCATCAGCAGCAGGTCGTGACCGATGACCGCCCCGAGGAACCAGGCAATCACACTTAGCGGCCGGGAGGGTATGAGCCGGGCGGCCGCGTAGCCCGCGAGGCCGAAGCAGGCGAGCAGGGCGAGCAGGTGCAAGGGACTGGCGCCGTACCAGTGCAGCTGACGTCTCATCTCAGCTCGCGAAGGTCAGGCTGGCGACCCACTTGGTGTTGTGCACACCGGGACTGGCCGGCACGATCACGCGGGCGGGATATCCGTGGTCGAGGGACAGGTCCGCGTCGTTGACCCGCATCGCGAGCAGCGAGTCCGGGTCCATGATCTGCCCGGCCGACAGCACGGCGTGCCGGAAGGTGCCGCCCTCTTCGAGCGAGTTCACCAGCACGCTCGCCGGATGGCTGATCCCGGCTAGCCGGGCGAGATCGCGCAGCCGCACCCCGGTCCAGGCCTGGTTGCCGGTGGACCAGCCTTCGACGCAGGCAATCGGCAGGTGCGCCGTGTGCTGCTCCAGGGCGAGCAGCTCGTCCCGGCTCAGGCGGATGGGCGCGGGACCGGCGGGGAGGCCGTGATCGAGGGTGAGCCGCCAACTGGCACCGGTCTCCTCAGTCCTGATGCCCACCTTGGCCGCGGTCTGGTTGATCTGGAAATCGTTGGGCCCGGCACCGAGATCCTGCCCGTGCGGTGCGAGCAGGGCGGTGCGGCGCAGCGGGCCGCCCAGCGACTGGCCCGCCGACACCACGAGCAGCAGCAGCGAGCCGGCTCCGGCGAAGGCCAGCGCCCCGCGCCGGGAAATCGTCGGCTCGGCGGGCGCCGGGCTGACGAGCTCCGAGCTGTCCGGCGGTTCCGGCTCGGTATGGGCGGTATCGACGCGCAGTTCCCGCACCAGGCCGCGGGCCCGCAGCGACCTGATCACGGTCCGGCTCTTGAGGCCCACGTGAACCGCGAAGCCGGCCACGAAGACCCAGGCCCCGTAGTAGTGCAGCGTGTAGAAGGAGCCGGGGAACGTGTACCACTGCTGGATGTTGAGGATCCCGGTGACGAACTCGAACACCACCCCGCCGACGAGCAGCAGCAGCGACAGCCGCTCCAGCGCGTGCGCGGGACTGCGCAGCGGCGGCCACTCGAACAGCTTCGGCAGCACCGACCACAGCTTGGCCAGCAGGATCGGGATGAGCACCAGCCCAAGGGTGACGTGCACGCCCTGGTTCACCCGGTACAGCCACACCGGATGCGTGGGCCACGAGAACAGGTAGAAGCCGAGCAGGCCCTTGCCGTGGGTCTGGTCGTTGATCCGGCTGAGGCCGGGGTTGTACGCGGCATAGGACAGCAGGCCGGTCACGAACACCGTCGACACCCCGGCCAGCAGGATCAGGCCGAGGATGGAGGTGAGCCAGGGGCCGCGGATCGGGCTGCGCCAGAAGGACCGGCCGAACGGGCCGGGCAGCTCGCCCGGCCGCCGCAGCCGACCAGGCCCCTCCCCGGCGCGCTGTCCGGATGAGCGCCGGATCGCGGCCGGCCGCTCGTCGTCTTTCATGTCCTGCCTCCTGAACTGCCGGCCGCCCGGCCGTCGAGTGTCCTGACCGTCGCCGCGCACGAGGCGCCGCCGACTGGGAGCCATGCGTAAACCGGCCGGCCGGGGGGGCCAGCCACCGCCTGGAACAGGGCGGGCGGCACGCCGGGCAGCAACGTCTGCGGGCAGCGGCGGTAATAACGCATCAGGTCCCGGGGGAAGCCGTCGGGCGGTCCGGCGTTCTCGGTCACGATCGCGCTGAATCGCCGCGCCGCCACCGCGCGTGCGGCGCTGGTCTCGAAGATCGCCCGGCCCGCCGGGTCCGAGGCGCGCAGCACATCGTCCGCCGCGCCCTGGTGAGCCACCGCGGGCAGCCCGGCCAGCAGGCCGAGACCGGGATCGGAGGGAACCGCGATCGTGCCGCCGACCGCGCGCATCCCCGACGTCAGCCGCCAGCCGACGGCGCGGTCCCCGTCCGCCGGGATCGCCCAGCCCGGGCGGAAGCCGCTTATCAGCACGGCCAGCTGCGCGATGACCAGGGCGGCGGCCACGGCGGCGACCCACCGGCCGACCCGCCCCGCGGGCCAGCCCGCGATCCTGGCCCGGGCCAGCCGGTCCGTGCCGACGCTCACCAGCCCGCCTGGACCCGCCCCCGTCGCCAGGCCCGCGAGCAGCGCCACCGCCAGGTAAGCGGGCAGCATGTCGTTGACCCGGCCGCCGCTGTGGACCAGCGCGGCGTAGCTCTCGACGACCAGCGCGGCGCACCCGGCGAGCAGCACCAGGGGCGTCCGCCGCGCCCCCAGCAGGAGGGCGCAGCAGGCGACGCCGAGCATGGGCAGCAGGTACCCGGTCCAGAACTGCCCGAAGGCGGCGTATTTGAGGGTGTGCTCGCTCATCAGCAGGAAGACGTAGTACACGTACCAGCCATGGCTCGCGAGGCCGAGCGCCAGCGTGCTGATCCCGAGGACCGTGCCGTAAGTCAGCGCGGCGGTCCAGGCGAGCCGGCGCCGCGGGCCGAGCACCAGCGCGGTGAGTACCGCGACCCCTTCCGCGAGCCCGTTCTGCTTGGTGAGGAACGCGGCTGCGAGCAGCAGGCCGGTGGCGACGGCCCCGCGGGTGCGGCGCATCCACCGCGCGGCGTAGAGGGCGGCGACACTGAACGCGATGAACAGCGAGTCGACCCGCGCGACGTCGAACCAGGTGTCCGTGACGAAGTAGGTCGCGGCCAGCAGGCCCGCCGCGGCGATCCCGGCGGCGGCGCTCGCCGTCTCCCGCCGGACCAGCCGGGCCAGCACCGCGAAGCAGACCAGCGACGACACCAGCGACACGAGCCGCAGCGGCAGGTAGGACAGGCCGAGCACGCCAGCCGCGGCGGCCGATGTGACGAAGTACAAGGGCGGGTAGCCGTCAGGCACGTAGCCGACCGCCGGCGCCGCGTAGAGCGGGCGGCCGGCGAGGATCCGCTGCACCTCGACGAGCGAGTTGCTTTCCAGGTACTCGAGAGGGAACGGGTAGGTCAGCCGCAGCAAGGCGATGACCAGGTAGGTGGCGATCGCGGTCAGGCCGAGGAGCGCCGCGGCCAGCCGCACGGCGCGCGTCGGGTCCCAGCGGCGGCGTGCGGCCACGCGCGGCCGCGCGGCCGCATCGCCCGGGCCTGACTCGACCCGCGGCCCGAGGGCCGGCGTTATCGCAGGCTCGGCGCGATCATGACGGTGCGAGACACGGTTGCTCACGCTGAGCATTAGACGCACGCGCGCCGGGCCGGGCAAACGATCAACCAGGACCGTTTGGTCCATTTATATGCAGTATTGTCCGATTCGCAAGCCATTGCGCGGAGGTGCGCCCGGCCGCCACCCAGGAGCCCGCCATAGCGCTCTGACCAGGTTATTCGCCGCTGAACGCACCGTCATCGCGGCGCGTTCCCGCCGAGTCCGGCCACCCGGGGACCGCTTACCTTACGGGTTGGAGATAACTGGTGGCGTGACCGCCGTCGACGGATCCGCATCCCAGCAGTAGCCGATGCCCCGGACGGTCCTGAGCAGCAGGGGCGAGGACGGTTCCTCCTCGACCTTGTCGCGAATCCGGCGCACGTGCACGGTGACGGTCGACTGGTCGCCGAACGACCAGCCCCACACCCGTTTCATCAGCTCGGCGCGGGTGAACGCCTGTCCGGGATGGGTCATGAAGAAGGCGAGCAGATCGAACTCGCGCACCGTAAGGGACAGCTCCCGGCCGTCCCGGCGGGCCCGGCGGGCCGCCACGTCGACCTCGATGCGCCCTGAGCGCAGCGGCGGCGATACCGCCGTTCCCGCCCCGGGCGCGGCGCCGCGCCGCAGCACGGCCTGCACGCGCAGGGCAAGCTCCCGGGGGCTGAACGGCTTGGTCACATAGTCGTCAGCGCCAGTCTCCAGTCCCAGCACCCGGTCGCTCTCTTCGCCGAGCGCGGTGAGCATGATCACCGGCAACAGGGCCTGCTCGCCCCGGACGTCCCGGAGCCGGCGGCAGACCTCGAGACCGTCGATGCCGGGCATCATCACGTCGAGCACGACGAGATCCGGCCGCCACGTGCCGGCCAGCCGCAGCGCGGTATGCCCGTCGGCCGCGTGCCGGGACTCCATGCCCGCATTCCGGAGGTAGTCGCCCACGACCTCGGCGACCGTCGGATCGTCGTCGACCACGAGAACACGCGCGCTCATAGGTCGAGTGTAGGAAGGCGGAGTTCCTCATCCCGTAAGGACGCGCTCCCTGCCGCCCGGACCGGTGTGCTCGTAGCGTCGCTGCTGTGACCGTGGACGTGATCCTGCCCTGCCTGAACGAGGCATCGGCGCTGCCGTGGGTGCTGGGACGCATGCCGACCGGGTTCCGGGCGATCGTGGTGGACAACGGCTCGACCGACGGTTCCGGGGCGCTCGCCAGATCGCTCGGGGTGACGGTCGTGCCGGAACCGAGGCGGGGCTTCGGCGCGGCCGCGCACGCCGGGCTGCTGGCGGCGACCGCCGATCTCGTGTCCTTCTGCGACTGCGACGGCAGCCTGGATCCGCGACAGCTTCCGCGGCTCGCCGCGCCGCTGCTGGCCGGCGAGGCCGACCTCGTGCTCGGCCATCGGGCACCGACCCGGCGGGACGCATGGCCGCTGCCCGCGCGCCTGGCTAACCGCGAACTGGCCCGCCGGGTCCACCGCCGCACCGGCGTGCGCCTGCGCGATCTGGGCCCGATGCGTGCCGCGCGCCGCGAGGCGCTGCTCGGCTTGAACCTGACGGACCGCCGCTTCGGCTATCCGCTGGAGATGGTCCTGAGCGCGGCCGCCGCCGGCTGGCGCCTAGCCGAGGTCGAGGTCGCCTACCTGCCCCGGATCGGTAAGTCCAAGGTGACCGGGACCGTACGCGGCTCCGTGCGCACCGTCAGGGACATGAGCCGGGTGCTGGCCAGGTGACCGCACCCGACCGGCGCCGTGATCCGGCACCAGGATCAGGCACCACCCTGCTCGTCATGGCCAAGGAGCCGGTGCCCGGACGGGTAAAGACCCGCCTCGTGCCGCCGTGCACGCCCCGGCAGGCCGCTGCCTTGGCCGAGGCCGCGCTGGCCGACACCCTGCACGCCGTGCTCGCGGCGCCAGCGTGTCGCCGGGTGCTGGTGCTCGACGGTAAGCCCGGACCGTGGCTGCCGCCCGGGTTCGACGTCGTGCCGCAGTGCGGCGGCGGTCTCGACGAGCGCCTGGCCGCCGCCTTCGCCGTGGTATCCGGCCCTGCGTTGCTGATCGGCATGGATACGCCGCAGCTCACCCCCGCCCTGCTCGCGGTGGACTGGGAGGCCGCCGACGCCTGGTTCGGGCCCGCGGCCGACGGGGGGTTCTGGGGGCTCGGACTCCGGAGACCGGATGCCGCCCTGGTGCGCGGCGTGCCGATGTCCACGGCGGACACCGGTGCTGCTCAGCGGGCCCGGCTGCATGCGGCCGGGCTGCGCGTCGCCGAGCTGCCGCGGCTTCGCGACGTCGACACCGCGGCTGACGCCGTGGCCGTGGCGCGTCAGGCGCCGCTGAGCCGGTTTGCCGCCCGGGCCCGCGAGCTCGCCCCGGTTCTCGGCCTGGCCGGCGCGGCGCCTCCGGTCGGCGCCGCGCGAGAGCAGGTATGAAGGCGGGCGCGATCGGCCTCTATGAGGAGGCGCTTCGTATGTCGGATGTCGGGCTGCTGCTGCGGACGGCGTGCGGCCGCGCGCTGCCCCTCCAGGTCGAACGCTGGTGCGGGCCACCCGACCTGGCCGATGAGGAGCTGCTGCGCCGCTGCCTGGGGCCGGTACTCGACATCGGCTGCGGTCCCGGGCGCCTGACCATCGCACTGGCCGAACGCGGGATCCCCGTGCTCGGCGTGGACATCTCCCGTACCGCCGTGGCCCGCGTGCGCCACGCCGGGGCCTCCGCGTTGCACCGTTCGGTATTCGATCCGCTGCCCGGTCAGGGCCGGTGGGGCACCGCGCTGCTCGCCGACGGCAACATCGGCATCGGCGGCTTCCCCGATGAACTGCTGCGCCGTTGCGCGCGCCTGCTGGCTCCCGGCGGGCGGCTGCTGATCGAGGTTGAGCGCGACGACGTCGACGAGCGGATGACGGCGTGGCTCGAACACGCCGACGGCCGGCGTAGCCCGGTGTTCCCCTGGGCCCGCCTGGGCGTGAGCGCGCTCCTCGAACTCGCGGCAGCCGTCGGCCTGCACGTCCTGGAGGAATGGGATCACGCCGGCCGGGTTTTTGTCGCCGTCACCACCCCAGTCACATGAATTCCAGGCAGCTCCCCGTGCCAGTCCGCCCCCTGGTGACGCTGGCCGGGCGCGCCGCGCCGGGCGGCCCGTCCGGTGGCTCGCCTCCGCGGCCGACGGGCTGGGTCAGGGGGGCCACGATGCTGGCGGGCCTGGCGGCGCTGACGGCGTACCTGCTTCCCCGGGTGGCGGCTCCGGGCACGCACTGGCCCCTTTGGGATGTCCACGTCTACTGGTGGGGCGGCCAGCAGGCCGCCCGGGGCGGGGCGCTGTACGCCTCCGGGACCCGGTACAGCTTCACGTACCCTCCGTTCGCCGCCGCGTTGTTCGGCCTCTCCGCCCGCGCGCCCGAAGGCGTTCTCGCCGTCGTCATCACCGCGGCCAGCACCGGCGCGCTGGCGGCGCTGTGCGCGCTGTCACTGGGCCTGGCCGGGATACGGCGGAGGCCAGAGACAGTGTTCGCGGTGACGGCGCTGGCCCTGCTGACTTGGCCCGTCGCTTACACGCTTCGCCTGGGTGAGGTCAACGTGATCGTGGCCGCGCTGGCCGGAGCCGACCTGCTGCGCCGCCACGACGGTCACTGGGGACAGGGGATCGCCACCGGGCTGGCGGCTGGGATCAAGCTCACTCCGCTGATCTTCGTCGCGTATCTGCTTATCACCGGCCGGATCCGGGCAGCCGCCACCGCGGCCGCGGCCTTCGCGGCGACCGTCGCCGTCGGTGTCGTGCTGCTGCCCTCACCGTCCAAGGTGTTCTGGCTCGACGGCGTGTTCTTCGACCAGAACCGGATCGGTGACCCGGCCAACCTGTCCGATCAGTCGCTGGCCGGGGCGGTGGCCAGGCTCGCCGGGAGCCTTTGTTCGGCCTGCCGATGGTGGGCCATCGCGGCGCTGCTGGTGGGCTTGGCCGGGATCACGGTCGCCGCGTGGGCCCACTGGCGCGGCCGCCGGCTGGCCGGGGTGACCTGCTGCGCCATCACCGGCCTGCTCATCTCGCCGTTCTCCTGGACTCACCACTGGGTGTGGGCGGTGCCGCTGCTGACGGGCCTGGCCGTCATCGCGTGGCGGCGCCGCTCAGCCGCCTGCGGCCTGGCCGCCGCGGCGGCCGCTGCGGTCTACTCCAGGCGCATCCCTCTCTTTTGGCCTGGTCATCTGCCTGGACTCGTCCGGCTGCTCGAAGGCGATCTTTATGTGCTCTGCGGCCTGGCGGTGCTGGCGGGCACAGCCTTGGTCCTCATCCGGGAGCGCGTCCAGGCGGCCCGCCGGCCCGCCGGCCCGCTATGCCGACCAGAACGCAGCGGGCAGCAGCGAGGCAGCGCACGGCCCATCAACGGCAAGGAACAATTATTGCATTAGACAATTACTGAACTTTTGTTTAGCACGCTGTACGTGTGTTCAGCTCCCGATGACCGGACCGCGCGGGCCGTCATCCGCGACGAGGCGCTGCGGCTGTTCGCCGAACACGGTCCGGACGCGGTCAGCGTGCGGCAGATCGGGGCCGCCGCCGGGGTCTCACCCGGCTTGGTCATCCATCACTTCGGTTCCAAGGACGGCCTGCGGGAGGCGGTGGACGAGCACGTCCTGGCCATGTTCGGGGCCATGCTCGGAGAGCTGGCCACGCCAGACCTGTACGACCCGGCCGCAGCCGGGTCGCTGGCCGAGGCGGTCGTGCGGCACCTGCCGCCGGGCTCCCCGGTCCGCGGATACCTGCGCAGGCTGCTGCTGGCCGGCGGGGATCCCGGCCGGGAGCTGTTCCGCCGCCTGTACGAGGCGAGCAGGACGGCGCTGGACGCCATGGCCGAGGCCGGCCTGGCCGCCCGGGGCGCCGATCCCGCGGTGCGTGCGGCCATCCTCATGTCCAACGACCTGGCCGTGCTGCTGCTGCGTGAGCAGCTGGCCGGGGTCGTGGGCGGGGATCCCCTGTCTCCGGAGGGAATGGCGCGCTGGGGCCGGGAGATGCTCGCGATCTACGCGGCCGGCCTGATGGCGGTGCCGCACGGAGACGAGGGGCCGCCGGGAGGCGAAGGAGGAGGGCGCTGAACGGGACCGTGCTGGAGGCGCGGCAGGTGCGGAAGGCGTACCGCAGGCACCAGGTCCTGCGCGGGGTGGACCTAGCCGTCCGGCCCGGGCAACTGGTCGCCGTGGTGGGCGAGAACGGGGCCGGGAAGTCGACGCTGCTGAAGATCCTGGCCGGGACCCTGGCCGCGGACGGCGGCGAGGTCCAGCTGGCGGGGACGCTCGGCTACTGCCCGCAGGACCCGGTGCTCAACGACAACCTCACCGTCACGCAGCACCTGCGCTATTTCGCCGCGGCCCGGCGGCGGGCGGCCTCGCTGCTTTGGGCGATGAGCTGGACCTCTGCCCGCTCGATGCGCCCGGCCAGGGCGGTATCGCAGAACAGCGGCCGCTCGGCGCTCATGCCTGGCGCGCGTGTGGGTGTTCCCTGCGCCGACATCAGGCGCCACCGGCCGTTTTCCCGCGTATGGACGTGGGTGTACCGGCTGTGCGCGGTCACCTCATTTCCCCGGTAATACAGGACCATGCGGGTCCTCCCGGTCACCACTGCGGCCGGGGCACGAAGCCGGACCGAACGTTCCTCGGTGTACCGCGTCACCTCGGTGAACCGCAGCTGCCCGGATCTGATCGCGCCGAGCAGCTCCTCCCGGCGCGCGACCTGGCCGCTTAGCACATCGACGATGAGGAAGTCGTCGGCCAGTATCGTGCCGAGCAGATCGGGATCAGCTGCGAGCAAGGCGGCGAAGAACGCCTCGTCGCACGCGACGACCTCGCGGGTGTCGATGTCGGGTGCAGACTCCACGGTTTGTCTCCTGATGATCTGACAGGTTTCGCTACCTGCAATTAGTGCCGGTGGCGGCGGGGAGGTCTTACCCATGCCGGCGAAAAGGTGACAGCGGCGGGCCCGCGCCACCTGACGGTGGACAGTCGGCGGGCTTCCGTCTCCGGGCATGTAACGCCCGACTGGTTCCCGGACTGATCGGGAAGGGCCGTTCGGCCTGCGATAGGGCGGAGGCGTTCACACGTGGGAGATGGCAGCTTGCACCAGGGCGGTCCGGCCGACGTCCTGGCCGAGGGCCGGGTCGGTGGGGTGAGAGGCCTTACCCACGCGGCGAATAGTGAAAGCGCGGGGGCCTATGCTACCGGGCGGGACAGCCCAGCGGGCTAGGCCCTCACCGCTGCCGCCATCCTCGTCGCAGGCGGCACCGGCGACAGCCTGGGCGCTGACCGGCTCAACGGCGTCTTCAGCCTGGCATGCGAATACGCGCGCGGCGACCACGACGGCAGCGCGATGGACGACATAGCCACCTCAACACATCCGCTCAGCTGGGGCCGGATCAACATGAGCGACACGTCGCTGGCAGCCGACGGCCTGTGCCTGGCAGCCCGCGCGAGCCGCACCCCCGAACAGCACGCCACCGTGCTGAGCACCGCCGGGCAGATCGTTCGCCGCCATCCGGCCGAGATCGTGCTCAACGGAGTCGGCCACGCCCTGGCCGCGCTGCCGGGCCTGGCCGGCGCGCCAGCCCCCGTGTCCACCGCCGCGCTGTCCACCTCACCCTCGGAGTCCCTGCGCTCCGTCGCCGCCCTCCACTGGGCGCTTGCCTACGCACCTGCCGGTGCACACGAGGACCCAGATCATCTCGGAACTGAACTCGCCGCAGACCGGTCACCGAACGTCCGCCAAGGACTCGCTCACAATCTCGCCGCCGTCGCAGCTCGAAGCGGACTATCTGATGCCGGCGAGAACGCAGCCCGGACCCTAGCCAGCGATCCTTACTTTGGCATCCGCCAAGCAGCACGCAAAGCCCTAGATACGCCACCGGACAGCTAGAAGTAGCAGGGTTAAGCCAATCGCCAGCGCACGTGCGTGATCACGTGCCATACGGCACTCTCGGGACTGCTGAACCGATGGCCGACCAGGCTGCAGTATCCGGAGCCGCCATCAACATAGAGTCACAATCAGAATGGTCAGCCATCATCGGAATTCGCGCATATCGCCGATTAGGAATCCCTACTGATGTGATAGGCATATGCGAACTTGTGTGCGCAGAATATCCGTTACGAAGCAGGCTTAACGGGCCTGCAGCAGCTTCTTGAGGCATGAGGCTGGTCGGCCATATGGGTGGGCGCGGGCAGCGCCGCCAGTCCTGGCATGCAGGGCTTCCGTTGCGTGGCGGGCTCGCTTATCGTAGGTGCAGCGGCGGTCGCGCCCGCCCGCTCCGAGCCAGGGTTCCGCCCACGCTGGTCCTGGTGACGAGGACAAGGGTCACTGACTCGCGCTTTTCCTGGGATGCTGGTTCATGCCGTCCTGGCGGGGTGCGTGGGGCCTTGCCGGAAGGATTGCAGTGACCAGGGATCGTGCCCGCAAGAAGTCAGTCCGTGCGCGGATGGCCGCCAGCGGAGAGCCCTACAGCGTCGCCGCTCGCAAGCTCGGCGGAACCGGAGCCGCGGACGAAGCGGCCCGGGATGAGGTCATCACCCGGGTGGAGGCCACGCTCGCGGCGGCCAGCGCCCGGTACGAGGTACGCATGCAGATGACGGCCGATCTGGCGACCGGGCCGGTCCAGGACGGGCACCGTCATGGCCCGTTCAGGCGGCTGGCCGGCGCTGCGGTCACGGCCGCCTGGGGCCATGTCGTGCCTGAGCAGGCACGCACGCGGCTGCGCACTGCTTCCTCCGGCATCGCCATGGGCATCATCGAGCCCTCCGCCCGGCGGTTCCAGCACCACCGGGTCAGGCAGGACTACGGCATGCCCGGCATGGTCATGGCCGTGGGATTGCGGGACGTGGACCCCGCGCCGGATGCGTACGGCGCCGCCGCAGAGGACCCGCTGGAACTGCTCATGCGCCTGCGGTCGGTGACCGCGGCCCGGTACGCAGGAGAAGAGACGGTACGCGAGGCACGCTGCCGTAAGATCGCCGTCACCGTCAGCGGCACCGCGGCCGTGTTCACGGTCTGGGCAGACGACGAACATGTCCGGCAGATCCAGGCAGTGACACCAAAGAAGGCGGAACGGGGTGTCGCCACCGTGGTGGCGACGACCACAATGACAGCTCAGCTGTGGGACTTCGGCGTCCCCGTCGATCCGATGGACTGGCCGCCTCTCCCCCCGCCCGCTCGCCGCGTGCTACCGCTCATCCAGCGCCGGGTACCGATTCATCCGTCCCCTCGGCCGGGCCGGAGGATTCCCGGGGTAGGTCAGCGGTAGCCGGGAACACGTCAGTCTGGCGCCCTGCCGGACCGGCCAGGCCGAAGGCGAGCGATCCCAAGCCGAGGAGGCGCAGAACAACCAGATCGGCACCATCCCGATCTTGATCGACGTTAAGCACGTCCGGATGCAGATCGGCGGCAGTGTGTGCGTTGTTACCGACGAGGGCTGATCACTCAGCGCGACGAGCGCCGTTCACCTCAGAGAGCCGATCGCCGTCCAGGCTTCGCCATGTATTCGCCAGTCCATCGCACTGACCCAGCCAGATGAAGCATCAGGGTCGTTATTGAAGACGCCTGGCAGCCTTCAGGACCGGGCAGGCTCCCAACCGCGCCGCCTGCGCCGTTGAGCGCACCGTCCCGGTCCAGCTCGCTTGCCGGGCCGTCGCCACGACCTGGCACGAGCCCGGCGGCGTGGAAGATCATCGCGCCCGGCGCTCTGCTGCGCGACCCAAGTCCCAGCTGTCGACCGCTGGGATGCTCGCCAAGTCCTGCCGCGTCCTCATCGTCTCCGATTTCTGGCATCTCGCCGGGCATGGGACTACCGCTCTGGGAGCTACGTGCGGCGGACGGGGTGCCTGGCGGCACACGAGCCTGCCTGCGGGCATCAGGCCGCGGCTATGCGCGCAATGTGCCCGGCGACGGCGGGGGCCTGGTCTTCCTGGAGGAAGTGCTTGGCCGGGACGGTGTGGATCATGTCGGCGCCGGCGGCCCGGCGGGCGGCCTCGCCCTCGGCGGTGAGCTTGAGCACCGGGTCGTGGGCGCCCCAGACCACCTGCACCGGATAGCGGCCGCCGCCCAGCACGCGACGGTACAGGTCGCGCTTGGCGCGGGTGCGCTCGAAGCCCCGCATGATCTTCAAGAACGCGCGGCCGCCATCGCCAATGCGGAGCAGGTCGACGTAGGCGTCGACCTCCGCGGGCGGGACCGCCCTGGGGTCTTGGACCCCTTGCAGCCTCATCAGCAGCCGGAAAGCCGGCTTGGACAGCGCGCGCACGTATGCCTCGCCGAGCCCGCGCCGGGCGAACGGCTCCATCGACCACGGGCGCTTGAACGTGTCGACCTCGACCAGGGTGTCGAGCACCGTCAGCGACGCGACCCGCCCGGGCATGGCGGCGGCGAGCTCGAAGCCCACCGGCCCGCCGATGTCGTGCACCACCAGATGGAACCGGCCCAGCCCGAGCGCGTCCACGGCGGCGGCGCAGAACCGGCTGAGCCCGGTCCAGGTGTAGTCGAATGCGGCCGGGCGGTCGGCCAGCCCGAGCCCGGGCAGGTCGAACGCGACCCCGTGCAGGCCGCGTGCGGCCAGCTCGCGCAGCACCTTGCGATACAAGAAGGACGAGGCCGGCACCCCGTGCAGGCACAGCACTGGCTCGCCGCCGCTCGGCGGGCCAGCCTCGCGTACGAAACTGCCGATACCGGCAGCCTCAAAACGCCGCCCGGCAGCGCGGTGCTCCTTGATCACGTCATGGCTGGTCACTCCCCTGCTGTGCTCGTGGCCGCCGTGGCCTTCGGGGTGCTCCTGGACATGACCGGGAACCGGGATCGTCATTACCTTCAGCTCCTACGCGTTACTGGCTGGCGGGATCGGGACAGTGCGGGCGGCTGGGTCCGGCACGCGTGCTCCGGCGCGGCTTGCGCTCAGGTGAGCGGTTCGTCGGCCAGGTAGGGCGGGGCCGGGTCGTACTGGATGTAGCGGCGGACGGCGCGTGCGTGCGGCCGGCCGTGGATGTGGCCGACGAGCCACAGGGCCATGTCGATCCCGGCGGAGACACCCTGGCTGGTGACGAGGTTGCCGTCGACGACGTAGCGGGCGTCCCGGACCACGGTGACCTCGCCGCGGGCGGCGAGGTCGTCCTCGTAAGCGTGGTGGGTGGCCACCCGCCGTCCCTGCGCCAGCCCGGCTTGGTGCAGCACGAAGGCTCCGGTGCACACGCTGGTGACCCAGCTCGCATCCGCGGCGGTCTTGCGGACCCAGCCGATGACGGTGTCTGCCACCCCCCGGCGGGCGCCCACGCCGCCGGGTATCACCAGCACGTCCAGCGGCGGGTGGCTGGCGATGCTGTGGCCGGCGAGGACACGCAGCCCCTTGGCGCAGGCGACCGGGCCGGCGCGTTCGGCAACGGTCACGCAGGTGTCCGCAGCAGCGCCGGTGTCGGCCTGGATCATCGCCGATGCGGTAAAGACTTCCCACGGGCCGACGAAGTCCAGCTCCTCGGCGCCGTCGAAGATCAGCAGCCCGAATGTCGTCATGAGCTCTCCTTGAAAGGTGTGATGCGAAAGCGGTCCCGGTAGTCGGAGGGGGCGAGGCCGAGGCGGCGCTGGAAGACGCGGCGCAGGGTCTCGGCTGTGCCGAATCCGCAGCGGCGGGCGACGGCGTGCACGGGATCGTCTCCCTCGGCCAGGGCCCGGCGGGCCGCCTCGATACGGACCTGCTCGACGTAGGCGGCAGGCGGTACGCCCATCTCGGCGGTGAACCGGCGCTGCAGGTGCCGCGGGCTGAGCCGGGCCTGCGCGGCCAGGTCGGTGATGCCGTGCCGGCCGCCGGGATCGGCGTGCACGGCCAGCACGGTGGCCCGGCGGGCCGCCAAGCCGCTTCAGGTGAAGATCATCAGATGGCGGAGCTCGTCCACCCGGTCGGGTGACAGCTGCGTGTAGGCACACAGCTCCTCGGCGCTGGAGAACCGGCCCAGCCGCTCGCGGGCCGCCGTCACGTCCTTCACCTCGGACAGCGTCATCCCCAGCGCGCTGGCCAGGACCCGGCCGGGCACGTGGTTCACGTCGACCAGGCCGCCGTCGTCGTACTTGCGGCCCAGGTCGGGCCGGCCGATCTTCAGGTCCCTGGCCAGGGCCGGATCCTTGCTGACCAGCTGCCGCGCGACCTTCCGGCGCTCGATCCGGCTCTTCGCTTCGGCCAGTGCCTGCCGGTTGAGCTGTTCGGGGCTGTACGGTTCGGGTTTCCGCTCGGGACGGTACAGGATCGCCGTGTGCACCGCAGCGCCGCCCGCCAGCGCGATGACCAGGCCGAGGACCGCGGTGCCCGCGCTGCTGTCCGGGTTGACCGCGCCCAGCGCGATGTCGATGGCGATGGTCGCGGCCAGGTACGCCGCGAAGACCACCCAGTCCCGCGCGCGCCGGCTCATCACGGCATAGTTCAGGAACGGCACACAGGCCAGGAAGCCGAGCGACCAGACCGGTATCGAAGTCCAGGTCACCTGGCGCACGCGCGGGTCGGTCTGCCTCGATGGTTCCCACTTCGACAGCATCGCGGGCCCAGCCTACCCGTGCCCGCCTACGCGTGCCGCCCGCCCCGGCGCCGACGCGAACCACGCGAACCACGCGTGTCCGGATCCCACAGCCAGTATCCGACCGGGAACAGCCGGACGTGCAGGTGCTCGTCGACCAGGCCCCAGAGCCCGCGCCGCGCGAAGATCGCCACCCCCATCGCGACCAGGCCCAAGATGATCAGGTACCAGGCGTTGTAGGACTGCAGGGTCTGCTGCAGCACCATGTACACGATCGTGCCGAGGATCGGCCCCTCGATCGTGCCCAGCCCGCCGATGATCACCGCGAACGCCATGTAGGCCGTCCACTGCACCCTGAACACCGCGCTGGGCTGCACGATGAGCTGGCTGACGGCCAGCAGCGCGCCGGCCGCGCCGCACCCGATCCCGGCCACCACGAAGACCAGCATCCGGGCCACGCCCACTCGCGCGCCCGAGCTGCGCGTGAGGACGATGCCGTCGGCGTGCAACAACTGGTCGATGAGGGTGGCTGTACTGGCCGGGCCTGTCACCCGGGCTAGTACGGCAGCAGCCATTGGCTATTTGACCTGGGCGATTCTGTGGTCCCGGGCGAGCCGGGTGCGCTGGTGGTACCAGGCTGAGAGGGCTTGGTGGCGGCGGCGCCAGGTTAACCAGTGGGCGGCGGCGCCGGGCGGGGGCGGGTGGGCGAGCAGGCGTCCGGCCTCGGGGACGGTGAGCGGGATCATTCCCGGGTCGGCGGGCGGGGGCTGATCTGGCCGGACTGGTGCCGGGGCCCGGGTGTCGGTGCGGCGGCGCAGCAGGGCGGTGGTGACGGCGCAGATGGCCAGGGCGGCCATGACCAGCACGGTGTGCCGGGCGATCGCGGTGTAGAGCCGG
>Ga0207665_10000448_pt1 | contig 28284 bp, 27 predicted proteins | sample LARL112metaG_FD_184351 | JGI IMG/M metagenome (GOLD analysis project Ga0207665, IMG submission 184351) | Corn, switchgrass and miscanthus rhizosphere microbial communities from Kellogg Biological Station, Michigan, USA - LAR L11-2 metaG... | ecosystem: Host-associated > Plants > Roots >... | reverse complement strand
CCCATAGCTTCTGGTCAGGCATTTCCAATAGGAAATACTACCATCGTTTGTACAGCCAAGGATAATAGCAATAATACAGCAAAAGCATCATTTGTTGTATTAGTAAAAAATAAAGAGGTAGTTTCCACCAGATCTAATGGTCTTATCTTAGCAATAATTCTGATAATTATCGCAGGTGCCATCGCGGCAGCGATTTTTATCTATAGACGAAGTCGTTAGGAAAAAAAATGAGGCGAGTCAAAGCCCCTTTATCCATCACCTCCCTGTCATCAATGTCATCAGTGTCATTTATCGACAACTTACCAGCAAATAAACAAGCCTTTCATGACATACGTTTTAGGTTTAGAGTCGACAGCATCTGGACTGTCATCTCAACTAATATCCAGAATTAGAACATAATGCAAAGAGCAAGAATATCTCTCTTGAAGCGTTAGAAACTCACAATCTTCATTAAGACCACTATACATCATACTGATACCGTTAGTGTCATTGTTGGATGTTCTCTAAATCCAGTAGCCGTAGATCTAAATGGACTAGTCCGTCTTTCTAATGCACTAACTCGTGTAGAAGAGCGATTATTGCGATATATAGAATGCGCGCCCCCTGTCACTGTCATCACCTATTCCAGATCATGATTCATGGATTGTAACTATGTGGCACTTCGGTACAGATTCTTTAAGCGAGTATACAGTTGAGAAATTCGAGAGGACATAAGAAGATGGAGAACACGAATTACTTCGCATTTACTCAAAGGATATGAAAGATGGAATTAGAATTAGAAAAGAGTGTCAAGATTATCCTGGCATAAGGTTAGATGCAGTCATACATGAAAAGCTAGGCACGTGATGACATGAGAATATATTTTTTGCGAGCCCTAGCCTTGTGGGTTTAAGAATGTCTAGTTTTAGCTTACCTTGCATCGTGGTGGTCCCTTCCCTGTCATCAGTGTCATTTATCGATAGTCTAGCAGACAAACATGCAAAAAACAAATGAGAGGTACAAAAAGAAAGTTTTTTTGTACTATTGCATTCACTTTGACGAACAAATTGCCTGGAGTCCAGCTCCTAAAAATAGATGACCAGTGCCGCCAAGGAATGAAGGTCCGAGTTTGCATTCTAACGTTGCTAGCCTAGCCACTTTAATGGCTTATTTTTTCGAACTGTATGTAAAAAAGTTCGTTAATGGTGATGGTTCAGTAATTACATTGGCGATTGATGCAAAAAATACGACGTTTAATGACTATGTAGTTTATGCAACTTATGACCAAGGAAGTACAAAAGGGTTTCTTGAGGTGCTCCCTCTTCTTATTTATGTTACGAGGACGGGCATTTGGACCTATATCATTTATTTTACATTAGCAGAGTTTGTTGTGTTTGCATACCTTCGGCATAGAAAGACAATCAAATCAAGAAAGATATTTTTGCAACAGATTACACAAGAAATGATGGATGTACGCAAGTCGCTGAGACATGATCAGTTGAGTAGCGATACAACTGTGACCAATTTAATATGGGAAACTGGCGACTTGACAAGACTATATGATTTCTCTAGTTCTTGGAATCTTTTCCGTAGTTACAATAGACCATTTAGATACATTAAAGATAAACATAAGATTTTCCGCGAAACTAACGGCTATATACGTATTGACGACTTTTATTCAAAACTCGTTGAGCGTGATTCATACATTAAGAATAGTCAGGTTATTAACGATTTTACATTAGCGGAACTAAATAGGCAGTGTCTTGAGTTAGCGGAGGATGCTCTACTAAAAATTGATTGTAGCAAATATAGGTAGATAGTACAATTAAAGATACCACTTTAACTAACCACTCTTTCCTCTCGCTAGAGACCTACCATATCCTCCTTTGTCTACTAACTAGCATGCAGCTCCAACCTATCAGATTAATTATTTCAATTTCCATCAATCTTAATTAATTATGTTGCTGGGATAGCCTGGGCCTGAACTGCTTGGTTGATAGAAGAGCAGAAAAGGCTACCCCAGTATGCCTAATACTGCGTATATAGTAGTTGGACTTTATGATTAAAAAGCGCTCAATCGGGTTTGGATTATATTTAACAGTAATGCAAGTGTAGCCTCATTCAGGGAAATTTTTGAACTACTTTGGAATCAGCCAGTTGGAGAAAGAGCTCTTTCAGAAGAGGAAGTAAAGGAATATTTGGAATCGGTATTAAACGAAGTAAGACTAATACCTATGCTTACATATCTATATTCCAATTTTCCTGTCAAGTAGCTAGTCATATAAGAACAGATCATGGATCAGGTATATCTTGAACCTATAATGCTATAGGGAATGCTGTCGTTACAAAGCTGTCGCTTAGGCAATGCTGTCGCCTATAATGCTGTGTTACAAAGCTGTCGTCAGGCTAAGCTTAGAATATCTTTTCGGAATCTTCCGAGTGCAGGATAACGTTCATAAAGTTTTGTTCTATTTATAGACAGACCTTTCTGTCGTTCATTACGTGAAACGAATTTATTCTCCTGATGGTATGTTGTGGCATAGTCTTCGATAACTAGCTTTCTACCTTTTTCAAACAGACGCTGTCCAAAATCAATGTCTTCGTAACCATAATTACCGTTGAAAGTTTCATCCCACAGTCCAATATCGAGGGCATCATCGCGCCAATATGCTACATTTCCTCCATGAAAACAATTGCTTGGAAAAGGGTGAATCTTTAGTAGGTCAAGTTCTGGGATCCTCTTGTCTTTACGAGAACCTATCATATTATTTGAAATACTGTGGATCTCTGGTAGTGACAATATCGAGTAAAAGTCTCGAACTATATCTCGAGGTTGGATTCTATTAGCTTTCACAAATTTCTTTAGTCCAATGGTTGTAATTTTACCTGATTTATGAAACCAGACCATGTGTGACTCTAGGAAGCTGGGAGGACATATCATATCGGCATCAAGAGAGACTATAACATCATTCCTGGCGACACGTATCCCGGCATTTCTAGAGCTTGCAGCCCCCCAACCATTGCTGCTAGAAAGAGTCACCAATTTTATGTTTAGTACTTTTTTGTACTGTTCTGTGATCAATTTTGCATTAGTATGATTGGCGTCAGCCGCGATAATGACCTCAAACCTATCTTTTGAGTAGGTTTGTTGAGTCAGACTTGTGACAGTCTTTGCAAGTATATCATATCCGTAGTGAAAGGGAATAACTATGCTGGCAGATAACTCAAGTTTACGTGGTTCCGTTTTCACTTTATGTTCTATGTCTGTGTAATCATTAAATAATCCCATATAGATATCCTCGCCAGCAGCAATTATGTCATTTGTTCATAAAATCTTTAAACATTACGTGTAACCTAATACTACTGATAAGAATAATAAAGTCTGCATGTGCATCAACTGCACAGACAGACTAATAATTAAGATTTTCGTATAATACAAGGTCAAGGCCAGAATAAAAGACCACAGACATACGCCAATCTTCGACTTTTAACATTTCAAAAAGCCATTAGTTTCATTTTTTGTCAGAAGAAATGTTACCAATAGGCCAGGAATAGTACAATGAGAAAATTGGAATTTGAAATTTTCACGGTCCATCTATGTTACTATATTTTGTTCATACTGAATTTTCATAGTATTACTATGATATGAATAACCAATCTTTTCATAGAAAGGGATATTCTCATCTGAACAATCTAGTACGGTTCTTACGCATCCCATTAGCTCTGCTTGTTCGGTAGCGTACTTTACTAGCTTAAATCCAATGCCTCTCCTCTGATAACCAGCCCTAACAGCCACATCTTCGATGTGACCTACTCGTCCTCCACTGAAGATGAATTTTGGTTCGACAAGTAGCGTTGTTGTTCCTATTACCATGCTTCTATCTATGCCCTCATTAACTACTGCAACATATATTCTGTGAAGTGGATTTGATTTTATCTCCTTCAATATCTCGGTCGCGGCTGGTTTCGTTAGACCTACAACTGGAGCCAAATTCTCTAGTACCTCTAATAATTCACCACTTTCAATATCAGTTTCTTCTATTTCACGTATTGTATACTTTATGGATGGTTCAGACATATCTACAATCAGCTTCAAAGTACCGGTTCATTGCCATATCAAGATCACAAGACTCCAATATATGAAACAATCATCAGAAAGAGAGCTTGTTTAACAACAATGAGATGGTTAGTTACTAACTTATAGGTGTATCACTTATTGGGTTAGTCAAGTTTTCGTACAGAAAGAAAGAGAGAACGATAAAGGAATGCATTTCTATCATGAGGCGCACCAAATAATATCCTGCTGAAATTGCACCTAAATATGACAAGGCAAGGAAACATGATAATAATAATAATCCAGAAGCCAAGAACTCTTGATAGTCTGATATCAAAATGTAAAAGACGTAACCCGCATTAAAGATTATAAGAGTTTAAGAATGTAAATACTTGAACTCAGATGACACAGATAACTCCAAAGGTGTACTCAATAGGAGGTATAAATCACCCGATCCGCGTGGAAAGGTCTTTCATTACTTGTTTGTAGAAGATCAAGATAATCTGACATTAATTGATCCTTCATTTCTTTCTCAACTACCAATACTTGAAAACTATCTGCTTGATATAGGATATGATATTAAGAACATAAAACGCATAATCCTAACTTATGTGCATGTGGATCATTCACAAGCTGCCAATGAAATAAAAAAGAGATCTGGTGCAAAGATTTATTCCCACTGGATTGAATTACGATATCTAATCCATGATCCACCATACCAAGGTCCGCCTACTACACAAGAAACTGTTGATAAACTTGAGAAGCTTGGAATATCAATGGAGGCATTAATAAAGAAATATGGAAGTTTTGAGGTAGAACCTATTAGCGTTGATGAGCAGGTATCAGATGGTGATATGATTGGGAGTCTTAAAGTCATTCACACTCCAGGACATATATCAATTTATTATGAAAAGGATAAACTCCTTCTTGGAGCAGATAGTATATACAAACATGTATTTGGAGCAGAGGTCCTGAATCTTACCATAGTCAGGCTGCCGGGTTAAGATTTATCTTTCAAGGACGGCATATCATATCTGACTTAGACCAAGGATTCAAAGTAGGATATAAGAATAGCTTAAACGCAGGAATATATCATTATCTAAAGGGAGGTCATCCTCTAAACGTAGATGATCTTATATGGACTGATAGACATTTAGATGGCTGGGTACGGTCCTGTATGGAATCTGGAAGAACCTCAGAGGGTTGTAGTCTGACTGTATTGGGACATAAAAGAAGCGCGCATATTGTATATGTAGAGACAACTTTTCAGTCAGGGTTTAAGCATGGAGTGGCCGACGCAAAAGTTGCTGATACTCATGGTGACTACATAGGACATCCTGGCAGCGGAATGGCCTCACATACAGAGGAATTTAATTTATGGATATATTGTCGGATGGTGTTCGGTGATGGTACCGCATACACGGAACATTTTATACGACGTTATCAATGTGGAGAATTCGTTAAAAGCGCTTTATGTTTTATTTAGGGGTAGGCGCAAAACCTTGCGGCCTCTGGCTTAAATGCAGAGGCTAAGCAAGGCGTATGTGCAGGTTACCATTGATCACCATTCCAATGATGAAACTAATGACTAATATAGAAAATGAGAAATTCGTACCTCCACTAAAGTTAATGACCAAAAGTGAAGTGATGTATGCCTTGCTTAAACTTCTAGATCTAGTCCAGAAACATGCAGATAAGGAAGGATGCCAACATTGCCTTGACCTGCTAGAATCTGTCTTTGAACACTAAAATATGACTCTTGGCCGGTCAGGGTATGTTAGTTGAATAGGAATACAATGTTTAACGTGCTATAAGGTGCTCATAAAGTGATATCTATGGGTAGTAGCAATTAAAGGATGTGAGCCAGTGTATTAATTCAGTCAATCACTAGTAAGTTTTAACTTATCGGACAACATTGGATCTTTAACACGTCCAGCATAATTTTATCGGAAGTAACCTTATGAATAGATATGCGCCACGCCAGATTATAAACATTCTCTAAAATGAGAGATCATATGTATACTCGAATAAAAGTAATAATATTGTGACCATAGCTAAGGATGGCAATCATTTAACTGGTAATCATGTAAATCTGCACTTTACAGATTAACATCTCGTATCGGCAATTCATTATATCACTATTTACAAATACCAGGCATTAAACACAAAACATTCTAATAAGCTGCTTGAAGACATTTAGGCAGGTTATAGAATCGGACAGCGAAGGTACATAAAAAAAGAGACCAAGCGACTGGCATAATAAAATGGATGGGATAAGACTCATGCGTTATCATATCTTCGTACGAAATACGTAAGAGATAACTGTGTCGAAGAGACCGCCATTGTTACTAAAGTCATATCTAAGGAAGAGGCTAATGAAATTAGAGAATACGATGACGATTGATAAGGAGTAGTAGAAAAATTAATAGGCTCACTAAACTTAGGTTAGGTTAAGACGCATAAAAGATCGTTATAATGCGCGGTCACTGTGTTTCATAACCATATTAGTTCTTTTGAGATTCTCATTTTGCAAAGTCTGATATCTCCTTTGATCCTCCTGCTCCGTGTGCCTTACGCATTGTTGCAAAAGTATGAAATCCATTTCATATCTACCAGTAACAATGGCAACCTTTTGACTCATCTACTGACCATTCCTCCATCAATTAACAATGTGTGACCCAATACAAAAGATGCCTTATCAGACAATAACCAAACTACCACATTAGCTATCTCTTCAGGATCTGCAATGCGTCCAATTGGATGCATGGACGTTACTGTTTCTAGAAATCGGTGATCGTGTTCTACTATTCGTTTAGCCATATTAGTTTCAACTCCACCTGGAGCAACAGCGTCATTTTCCTCAAACTGGATAATATTTCTTGAATAAATAGTCCTGCGATATCGGTGTAAGACCATCAGCATCAACTATCCGAGTTGTCCCACCAAGAGCGATGGCTTCCTTAGTAAAACTACGAATATGGCCTGTTACCATCTCAGTAATTTTTGAGACTAAGATGGGAATCGTATCATAATGACCAAGGGTTCCGGCAAGGCATTGGGCTAGAAAAGCTGCCGATTCTAAGTCTTCCTTTTTAGTTATCTTTAATGGATATCCAACTTCTTGTGTAGTCGGTTCGAACATAGTATATTTCAAATCTTCGAGAGTAGGTATAACTAAGAACGATACTGGCCGATTGAGATTATCGAATGAATTTATGCATGGTCTATTGCGGATATTAATCTCTGCAGAGTTGAGCACATCATTATATATCCTATCAAGCTGACTCAATTCTGAGTCTTCTACTAATTTCATATAAAAACAACCATCAGATAGTGTATTTATATTATTTTCACTAATTCGGCTTGGAGAGAAACGTTTCTAAGAAATTTTGATATTACCAAGCTCACGAAGGCCTTGGATACTGCTAATGCCCAATACCTAACACCTTGGACTAACATCGGGCATAATTATACAGGAATTAGCAATATGATACGATATGAGCAGGAATTAGCAATATGATTACAGGAAATTTATGGTATACTGGCCCCTTATCTTAATAATATTAGAAAATGTTCTGTCGATGAAGCATACAACATTATCAGGGATTGGCTTGATAGATGTGGTAATTTAAGGCAACTAGACTTTAGTCCTAACTACGTTGTCAGGTATAATATTAATTCTGCAACGAGGTACGGTTATCTACCATCTATGGTATTATGCGAGATTATCCTGGTCCTTTAGGAGCACTAAACTGCAGATAAGTGAATATCCTGATTATGATAATAGCTGGTACGAATCAATGAATTGTGATAACTGTCGCACGTTGTTAGTTATTCCTAGTAAAGATAATGCAACATTGCACTTTTTGTGGCCATTAAAGTGGAATAAGAATATTATTCCAAAATAATCGGGGATATGTAAAATTGAACTTAACTAAATCATATTAAAGTTTTATAGAATAGAATTCAAATAAACTCGAATATTATATAATTATATAAGACTAAACTATTAAATAGTTTGTTATTGACTTGTTATTGATTCTAATGAAAGGTGAAGTGAGTCATTAAGAATGAGTTCATCATCCGACGATTGGTTTACTAGATTCTTTGGCACTGGAATCTGGCCTTTTGCACGAAGGACAGGTGGCAGAAGTGGAAATTATTTTGATGATATGTTCAGGGGTTTTGATGAGATGCGAAATGAATTTGAAGAGCAATTCAAGAATATAGAAAATACAGCTCCCAAAGATCTTATAAGAGAATATGAATCTCCTAGGGGTGGTAAGGTTAGAGAAGTAGGGCCAATAGTTTACGGGTATTCAATGACGGTAGGCCCAGATGGAAAACCAAGAATTCGGGAATTTGGCAATGTCAAATCTCCATTATCTAAGGGAGTTTTTTCTTCGACTACACCAGTTATATCTGCAGAGAGAGAGCCATTGGCTGACGTAACAACTACAGACAAAGAAATCAAAGTTGTAGTGGAAATGCCGGGAGTCAGCAAGGAGAACATCAAGGTAAATGCATATGATGGTTCTGTAGAGATATCGACTACTGAAGGCGCGCAAAGAAAATACCATGAGACAATAGAATTACCTTCGGAAACAGACATTGAAACAGCAAAATCCAGCTATAACAACGGGATACTTGAAATAAGATTTAATAAAAAACAACAATCAAAGCCGAAAGGTAAGGAAATAAAAATAGACTAGACAGCTGGATATCTCAGAAGAGGAAATAAAGACATGTCAACGGATCCTTCAGATTCTAAAACTAATGATACTTTTGATAATACATCAAAAAAAGAAAAGTCGATACTTACTCTCAAAGTGGCAGAAGCAGAACAACGTGATGTAGGGAGAAAGATTGCACGTATAGATCCCCTGCTTGCTGAGAGACTTAATATATCAACTGGGGATGCTTTGGAGTTATCATCACTTGGTAAGAAGACCACAGTACTAAACTGGCCTGCAAGAGAGAATGATAGAGGAAAAGGCCTTATTCGTATCGATGGTTACACGAGGAACAGATTGGATGTTGGCATCAATGATCCCATAGATCTGAAAAAAGTGGAATCACGGGATGCTAGAAGTATAACTCTTGCGCCTACTGAACCACTCAGAATAGTAGGTGCGGAGGAGTACCTCATGGAATATTTGAATGGAGCATTAATGACTAAAGGTGATACAATACCTATTAGTGTAATGGGACAAAGGATTGATCTAGTCGTGATATCGACTAATCCGTCAGGACCTGTTATAATTACCGACTCTACTAAAATTACAGTATCAGAAGAAAGTGCCAAAGCTGTACAAGTATCAAAAGGAGGTGGTGTTCCTTCCATTACCTATGAAGACATTGGTGGAATAAGAAATGAAGTTGCTCGTGTGAGAGAAATGATTGAGCTTCCATTAAGACATCCAGAATTGTTCAAAAGATTAGGTGTTGAAGCGCCAAAAGGAGTTCTACTTCATGGCCCACCAGGAACAGGCAAAACCTTGCTGGCTAAAGCCGTAGCCAATGAAACTAATGCTAATTTCTTTACAATAGGAGGGCCTGAAATAATGAGCAAATTCTATGGAGAGTCAGAGGAGAAACTTAGAAATGTATTTGAGCAGGCGGAAAAAAATGCACCGTCAATTATATTTATAGATGAGATTGATTCTATCGCTCCAAAGAGAGAAGAAGTATCAGGAGAAGTTGAAAGAAGAATAGTTGCCCAACTCTTATCGTTAATGGATGGCATGTCTTCTAGAGGAAAGGTCGTTGTAATTGGAGCAACAAATAGAGTTAACGCAATAGATCCTGCATTAAGAAGGCCGGGTAGGTTTGACAGGGAAATAGAATTAGGAGTTCCAGATAGGGATGGCAGATTAGAAATACTCCAGATACATACACGGGGAATGCCCGTTGCCAAAGATGTCAACTTGGAAAAGCTTGCCGACATGTCCCATGGCTTTGTTGGTGCTGATTTGCAGGCTTTGGCAAAGGAGGCAGCAATGCGTGCACTAAGGAGAATCTTGCCAGAAATTGATTTATCCTCTGAGAGTATATCTGGCGAAACCTTGAAAAAAATTATCGTTACTATGCAGGATTTCACCTATGTTTTAGGCGAGATGGAACCTTCTGCTATGAGAGAGGTATTTGTAGAGGTACCGGATATTAGCTGGTCTGACATTGGTGGATTAACAAACATAAAAGAAGAGCTACAAGAGGCTGTAGAATGGCCTCTAAAATATGAGGGAGTGTTCAAGTATGCTGACGCAGTACCACCCAAGGGTATATTGCTATATGGCCCACCAGGAACAGGCAAAACATTGATGGCTAAAGCGGCAGCAAACGAAAGTGAAGCCAATTTTATTAGTATAAAGGGACCAGAATTATTATCAAAATGGGTAGGTGAATCAGAAAAAGGAGTTAGGGAAGTATTTAGAAAAGCTAGGCAGGCTGCTCCTTGTATCGTTTTCTTTGATGAAATTGACGCCATAGCTCCAGCCAGAGGAAGAGATTCTGGGGACTCTAATGTAACAGAAAGAGTAATTAGCCAACTTTTAACAGAATTAGATGGACTAGAAATCCTTACTAATGTGGTAGTAATAGCTGCAACAAATAGACCAGATATTGTAGATCCTGCATTATTAAGACCTGGAAGATTTGATAGACTACTTTATGTACCTCCTCCTGATAAGGAAGCCAGGTTACAAATTCTAAAGATTCATACAAAAAATAAACCATTGGCAGACGATGTCAAATTAGATCAAGTTGCAGAACATACAGAAGCCTATACGGGGGCAGACATTGCATCTTTATCATCAGCTGCTGTCATGCTAGCAGTAAGAGAACACGTATCGAAGTATCCAAAACCAGAAGAAGCAGATAAGCATGCACAGGAGCTAAAGATCAATATGAGCCGCTTTGAGGAAGCTATGAAAAAGATACGACCTTTATCAAAGCAAGAACTGAATATATACAAGAGAATTGCTGATGAATTCGGTAAGCCAGAATTTAAAGAAAGGAGTACAAAAGAGGCACCAGGATTCCAATAGGAAATCACGTGATAATAACGAGGCAAAATCATAAAATGCAAAAAAGTAAAATATCAAGTTCGTCGGCTTCTACACCTTCGGATACGTGCGTTATGCACCCTCGACCGTATTAAAAGCAGGCACGCCTGCTCCAGACTTTACTCTTCACACGACGCCCGATCAAAAAGTCTCACTAAGTGAGTTCCACGGCCGTCCTGCAATTCTTGCATTCTATCCTGCAGATTGGTCGCCAGTTTGCGGGGATGAGATGGCGCTATTTAATGAAATTTTACCTGAATTTGAAAAATTCAATGCAGCTTTTTTGGGACTCTCAGTCGACGGTGTCTGGTGTCATCTTGCTTTTTCCAAAGATCGAAAGCTAAGATTTCCTCTCCTTTCAGATTTTGAGCCCAAGGGTGAAGTTGCCAGGAAATATGGAGTGTACCGCCGGGAAGACGGTGTATCAGAACGTGCTTTGTTTGTTATTGACAAGGATGGAAACATTCATTGGAGCTATGTGTCTCCGATTGGTGTTAATCCTGGTGCACATGGTGTTCTTAACGCTCTAGAGTCTTTGGACTCGCAAAAGGAGAAAGTAGGAGAACCATCACAGAAGGAAAATACAAAGGCGAAGTAGCGAATGGCGGAAATAGGGGAACTAGAAGAAATCGTAAAACTGAGTTTACCCGTTAGTGCTAAGCGTGATCACATTCAGGGAAAATCAAACGCACCTGTGACTCTGGTCGAATATGGTGACTACGAGTGTCCATACTGCGGCGAAGCATATCTAATAGTCAAGAAAATTCAACAACAATTAAAAGACCAGTTGCGTTTTGTCTTTCGTAACTTTCCACTTACTCAGGTACATCCTCATGCACAACAAACAGCTGAAGCAGCTGAAGCCGCGGGAGTACAAAAAAAGTTTTGGGATATGCATGATCTTTTGTATGAAAATCAGCAGGCACTTGACTACTATCACTTAGTGGAATATGCGAGCATATTAGATCTTGAAATCGAACGGTTCAACAACGATTTATTCAGTCATGCATATGCCGGCCGTGTACGTGAAGACTTTATCAGCGGTGTTCGTAGCGGCGTAAACGGTACACCGACATTCTTCGTAAATGGAGTACGTTACAATTATTCATGGGATTATGAGACTCTCTCAGATAGACTGATATCTATTATGGAGCAAAAGTAATACCAATAACAGTACGAGTAATAACAATAATGGATGCATCTGGCAGACCTTGCTTATAGACAAGAGTGGTGGGAGCGAATATTTGGTACTGTGGAAACGCCAAAATTAAATTAAAAATTGTATTACCATTTATGAAAACCTACATAATGGTGTTTGTCCATTAAAGTAAGAGGAATCGCTTATTCTATGTCTACTATCAAAGAGGACAAAAAGAAAGATGGGATTGGATTTAACACCTCAACCGATATACCAAGAATAACTGCTGACTTTCAATGCTTTGCATGTGGAGCTGTATTTACCACCGATGAAGATCGAAAACAACACCTGGAGAAGGAGGCTCATGATCAACTTCATGATGACGAGACTCCGGAGGATATCGAAATTGCTAAAAAACAGGAGGAATTAAACGAGAGTCATCCTCATCATATATGATAGAGATAACACAACTTACTTACTTAGGGCCAGAGCAGGCACTAAATCCATTATTGTATCTTTGCATAAATTTACTGTATGATCACTAGGGGGCCTTTTCCTGCTTGGTTAATATATCTACTCGAGGGATCAGATATTTTAGCATCATCACGTCCGTGGCTATAGCCAGAACTACTTGCAGATGCGGCGATAACAGTCTGTTTAACAGGAATTAATGCAATTATACCAACTACTATCAAAATTGCAATTAATATGCGTTTTTTGAGCATTTGATGATTATATATACAATATCAATGAGAAAGCTATTCCAACTAGGTAAATACTGAGAGAAATGACAATTATTCATGCGAATATCATAAACCAGTTACAATTTTCTTCAAGAGGCAAGTTTAGGATATGTGATCTGGTGTGATACATATACACTTTTTATTTTATTGTAAATCCTATGACAGTTTTGTTTTTATTTTTGCTATAAAATCATCTAGTCTAATAGGTTTTCTGATAACAATAGGTTCTTCTAATTCCAGTGTAGGTAGTACTTCTTTTAATTGTTCATTTTGTATATCAAATGCAGTCATAAAACAGATCTTAACCTTATCATCTATTTTTCTTATTTCTCTATACAGTTCAAATCCATTCAGTTTCGGCATTTTGATGTCAAAAAGCGCCAAAGAATACAAGCCTTGCTTAAAAGATGACAATGCTAATATGGGATCATTAAATGAATCAACTATAAACCCATGATCTTCTAAGCAAATCTCAAAACCTACAACTACATCTGGTTCATCATCAACTAATAAAATCCTATAGGGATGTTCTTTTATTTTATTTCCGTTACTTTGCAAAGAATTCATATAAATTTACAACTTAGAGATGATTATATTTCAATTTACTCTCTTATGAAAAAAGTCACACAGGGTATATGATACTCCTCTTCTACAGATGGTTTTATAATGTTTTTCTCATGTTTTATTTTATTTTCGAACAGATGCAATTATGATTATTTCTCCAAGTCGTTGTTAGATATAATGTTAGTATAACTAATTATATTTGTTGTTGTTATTATTATAATTATTAATGAATTCTAATTCTTGCTTCAACTCTTTTACTAAATTCTCTATTTTGATAGGTTTTCGAATAAGACGTCTTATACCTAGTACTGGGAATAATCCTTTTGCAATCTCTTTATAATAATATATCTCAGAGGCTGTAATAAAACAGACCTTAACCTTTGTATCTATTTCTTTCATCTTTTGATAAAACTCAATTCCATTCATTTTGGGCATCTTGATATCAAGAAGTAATAGGTCGTATAAACCAGTTCTGAATTTTGATAACGCTGTTTGAGGATCGTTAAATGAATCAACTATAAACCCATTATCTTCCAAGCCCATCTTGAATCCTAAAGCGATATCTGGCTCATTATCTACAAGTAATATTCTATAGTTCATCGTCCTGGCCTGTTATTTGATAAGATGGGCTGCTGCTCTTGTTGTTGGCTAATTGGTAGGCTGAATGCAAAGGTAGCTCCTCCTTTACTATTAGCACTATTTACAACCCATATTTTTCCACCATGTACTTCTATTATACTCTTGCAAATAAATAACCCAAGTCCTGTACCTGTTTGAGACCTTGTAGCAAATTTAGTAAAAAGTCTAGATAATATTTCAGAATCTATACCGACACCAGTATCTTTTATAGTAACAATAGCAACTTCTTGATCATCTTTTTCCTTTTCTTCAGCAGTGACATATATTTCTCCTCCTCCTTTTTCTTCAGTAAATTTAATAGCATTATTTAGAAGATTAGAAATGACTTGAATAATTCTTTCTCTATCCGCATTTACTAAAGAAGTCTTTTTAATTGATTCACTATACGATAATCTAACATTGCTATTGTTCTTTTCGATATTACTTCTATAGTCTTCTATAACTTTAGATAACAAATCACTTAAATTGAATTTCTCTTTGTTTACTTTTAATGTCTTGCTTTGAATCCTCGTAACATCTAAGATATCATTTGTAAGCCTTTGAAGTCTTTCGGCATTTCTATATATAGCTTCTATCATATCTTCTTTTTTCTCAGGATGTCGTCGTAATAGCTCAGAATATGTTAGAACAGCTTGGGTAGGTGTTCTTAGCTCGTGACTTGCAATATTAATAAACTCTTCTTGCATTTTACCATGGGTTTTTAGCTGTTCATATAATTTTACTTGATTTGACAGGCTCTCAAAGATAGAAATATATGATAAAACAGTCGGTTGACTTGTAGAATAAGTTGCTAATCCTATAGCTTCTATAAAATCTTCCTTTGAATCATCTATTTTTTCTATTACTAGGGATCCTTTTCTATCAACTACAAGAATACTGACCGTACATACTTTGATTTCTTCAGTTGGTATTTCAATAGGTTGAATATCAAAAAATTTGTTTGCTTGATCTGTCAAAAATATATTTTTTCTAATTTCTTCAACGATGTTATTAACTGGGGTCAGAATCCTAACGTTTACACCACATTCTGCTGCTTCTTTTAATAATTGTATTATTCCTAAGCGCTGTTCACGAAGAAATGCATTAGTCGTAGGAAGTAATAACAATACTTCCTCTTTAGACGATTTTACTAAATCAAGGAATAATTCTTTCGTTCTTGATGGAATCTGGATAACTTCTGTACTCCCCAAAACAAATCCTTCTTCTATCTCCTTGATTCTGTTTTCAGCCGGAATTGCTTTATTCCAAAAGCTCTCAAATACATATTTTTGCTGCGCTACAATATCTTTAACATTACTGTAAATAACTTGTTGTATTGATACCATAGGTTGTTGTACTTCTTCTGCTAAAGTTGCAGAAGCCAAGTATTCTGTTTCACTAACGGAAAAGTTTGCTTTAATTCCATCCAAGTGTCTAATCTCATATGCAAACTTCATCATCAGCTCTTTACAGTACTTGACGTTGTCTTTAGTAATATCTGTAATGTACCTTAATTTAATGCCCCTTTTTCTAAGATTAAGCAGTAATTTCCTATATTCTTCAACTTCAATAGTTAGTGAAAGAGCTTTATAGTCACCACAAGAACTTATTGTATTTGCTTTAGATAAAAATTGTAATATTGTATTCATTACGTTCTCGGAACCGTATATGATCTCTGTCTTTTCAGGAATTTTGATATGAGAAGAGAATGTCAAGGATGATAAGTAAAATGATACAGACCAAGTATATAAGTAAGGTTTTCTACTCAAGCGGATAAGTAAGCTGACTTTTATAGTACAAAATCAAATTAAAAAGACCTAGTAACGATATCATGTGAAAAACGATAGGTATTAGACAGTATTATAGCCCAGAGTAATAGTAACAATAGAGTAAATAATATTTGAAAAAAATATTGTTATTGCAATCCGTAATGTGGCAATCATAGACCTAGTACGGTCTAGGGTTTTTGATATTAAAGAGGATGGTACTACCATCTCTACGTCACAGTCTCCGTTGTTTGTTGCGCTAAATCACTTGCAGTTTGAGCCGCTCCGTCCCTGGTTGTTCATTTATTCGCCTCTGATTCTTCCTTTGTTTTTTGATTATCTTGCTCTAATTTCTGGACTATGGCCCATAATCTAAATAATTTTTTTATCTACAGTAGCCTGTGGAGTGTCCTCATCTGCCGCTTCGGTGGCGGTTTTGAAGCAGTTATCTGTCTCGCCCTTGAAAACCCTTCACATTATTCACACCTTTCACAAGAATCGGCAATAACTGCTGTTCTAATCTTAGTCTTATCGTATTGGTAGGTCCGTGCTCTTTCAATAATTGCATTTATGTCGATTTTCCACTCATTTCCAGTGTGGCCGTGTTTGAATACTACCTAGTAATTGTTTTTGACTTCACTGGCGATCTTTTTGGTTGTAATCTCACCAAGTCAGCTGACTTAATCAATTCTTTCTTACCGTCTATCTTGCAGTCGCCAAAATACTGATCTTCCTGTAGTTTTTCCCGGAAATCCCTAATTCGTAACTTGATTGTTTTTTTGTCGTAAAGATAAGTACTTATGCGAATACACAGCGCCATCGAAAGACTGTTACGTTTTCAGGCTGCTCATATCGTCAAGCAGAGATTATATAGACAAGGAAAATCGAGCAAAAGGCAAAAGATGATGTATCAGATGAAAAGTTAAGACAATCAACTCTAATAGTTACGTCAATAGAAGATTGTATTAAGCTATTAGAAGAATACTTCAACGCAGGTTATACAACGCTTTCTCCTTAGCCTTCGATTGCGTTTGTAGCATCTACTGTTCGGTAATTCTATCGTGTTCCTTTTTAGCACCATAACGTGAAATAATCTCTTCTAATACAAAATCATGAGAAAACCGTGGGAATTGCTTGGAGTCAGATTGAGTGCGTTGTGTTACTTCTTCCTGAATTTCTTGGCCTTCCTCTATTGGTGAAGGTGAAGGCACTGATGTATCGGGGCGGTAGGTGTTGTTGAGATCTTTTGATCTCTCAATGCTGTCGTCTACCTCACTACCGTAATAGTTTAATAAATCCTCTATTTGATTACGTAAAACAGCAGATGGAGTGTGAAAATATGCTAGTCCGTTTTGGTATAGATATTCTGTCAACAACTTACTTTCTATACCGGTCTACCGACACTTGGTTGATATAACCTTAGTTTATTGTTTGTCGCTCGTTCTTGAAGCTATCTTCTGCATGGTAATCTGGGTAATTTGCCAATACTAAATGTACACAAAGGAATGCTATAAATATTCAGTAGACCAGCAGGATACTGATACTTCCTTCGTATTTATTTCAAAAAAACGTGACATTAGAACCAACAAATTTTGCCAGTGCGATGGCGGCTTTCAAATTATTATTATGATGGTGCTCAGAGCAGCCGATAGATTTCATGTAATCATGAAAATCATTGATTATCTTGGAATTAGTATGATTAGGCACAGTACTTATTTTGCCAATGGTAGTTGTCAATTTTAGTGGCAATGACATTTACCTCTTTTGATGTTAGAAAGATATCTTAACACTTCACTATTTGAACCCATGTAGTCAATGGGGCCAGTGGTTTGTAAACCAAATTTGACATAATTTTGCGTCCCTAGCCAATAACAATAGTCGTTAATTTTGGAACGTCCAACGAGTCGTTGGTCCGGGTTCGGTGGGATTAGTTACGATATCAGTGCTAAAAGCAGGTTCCTAATCAAGGAGAATAACTTGACACTTAAAAGGATTTTGTTTCAAATATTATGTGGAGATATGCTTTGTTGCATGATTCAGAAAAATCATTATAAGACGATGATGGACCATAATGAATCCCTCTCTTTTGACCGAGGGCTTCAAATTTAGTCGACTAATATCAGCAACAAAGCATAGAAATATGATAATTTGAATAAGCGAATATCATGAATTTTGTCGGTAATGACGTAGAACCTATTTTACTTTACGTAGTGCTGGTTGGGGAGTCTAGGCCTACGGGCGAACTTATCTGCACTATTAAATAACTTCGCTCTTTATGGTCAATAATATGATTGAAGCGGCAATCTCAGTAGGTTTCAATATCTATCTTCTTATGTTGCTGCTGTTCCCATATCCAATATGGTTTATGTTGTAATTTGCCATAAAGATTCTGATGTGTTGTTTTCAGGCTAACTCGTTTTCTCAGATCTTTGAAAGTCACGTTTGTTATTAATTATTATCAGTCTACAAATTTAGTATTTACTGCAAAACCTGAAGGAAACTAAGGCAAGATTATGAGCCTTCCTCTAGATGATATCTCCTCTTCTCGGTCAGAAATCTATTAGTATAATTTGTTGTGAACATATGCATATCTATGAGTAAGAATCAGGACCGTTGAACGTATTGACTTGGAATTAACCAGTGGCTTCTACTCCTGCCTTTACCGTTAAAGTGATGTCGGGTTCATCGTCTAATGCCAAAATCCTTTTTTTCTTGGTATTACTATTACTATTTTGGTCGGGCAACACCTATGATTACTGTAACAAACAAACAAATAAACAAACGCTTGGAATAAGACTAACAATATGAATCTTGTTTACCTTTATTCACTTAACGTAAGGCATTTTTTGTTTTTGCTAACTACCTGTCTTCATTATTCAAATATTTTTTATGTGTTTCCATCCTAGCATAAAGAAACAGTTATGTGGAAACATTCCCTATTATTAGAAATTCACCGACTTTATTCTAAGAATTCTCTTTGGGTTAAATCCGTGTTAACACCTGCTGCTGCTCGGACTCCTTCAGCAGCGGCAATAATTAATTGTGCGGGAGTAATTACAGATGCATCGCCTGCCGCATATACTCCTTGAATGTTTGTTCTACCAAACAAATCTACAACAATACCGCCAAGTGGATTATATTTGCATCCTAATTGTTTACCAAAACCAGACACTTGAACTGGTTGCGGCGCCACAAAACCACCTTTTCTCAATACGCTTTCTCCATTTTCAAAGACTATTTTCTCTATCTGTCCGTTTTTTCCTTCAAAGTTTTTAATTTTATGTTCTATTATTTTTATTCCCTTATTCTCAAGTAAAGTTTTTTGCGCAGAATTTTGAAAGGCCTCACCATTTGTGCATACAATCAAGTCTTTAGACCAATTATAAGTAGTCTGAATAAAACTAAAAGTAGCCTGAACTTGTTCACCTATAATAACAACCAAAGGTTTATCTCCTAATTCATATCCATCACAATAGGGGCAATGAAATAAACTCTTGCCATAGTAGTCAGAAATATTTTCTATATTTGGTAAAACATCTTTTAGACCTGTAGCGATTATTATGGTCTTGGATTGATATCGTTCATCATTCTCTGACGTTAATAATTCAAACGGTAGTTTACTGTTTTCATTATTTTTGATTACTGAAGTTACTTCTCTTTTTGCATATATAACAGAAGGATATCTACCTAGTTCCTTGTGAGCAATTTCTCTAAATTCTTTTGGTTTTATCCCGTCACGTGTAATAAATCCATGGGATTCCTGTGAAACAGCATTTCTGGGAGTGTTGTTATCAAGCAATATGACGTTTCGTCTTGCTCGTCCTAAGATAAGAGCAGCATTTAAACCCGCAGGACCTCCACCGATAATAGCACAATCAAATAGCGTGTCTATTCGATTCTAATTGCATTGTATACGTTTAATATGCTTTTGCAAGATCCATTGGATTGTAAAATAATTTGTTCTGCATTGCTCTAAAACCATCACACTTCCAAGGCGAATATTTTTAAGATAACCATCATTGATGTAATCTGAGGATATTCGTTCCCCCGCTATTAAGTCGATAGAATGAATATGAGGAGGTAGTTAGGAAGTTCGTAGTCTCCCAGTAGGAAGAATTACTCCAATATTCTGTTTTATCATTATGCCAGTTGTCCTTACAACTATTTCTGGCTCCTGAATAACCCTAAACTCTGGACTAGCCTGGCCAAATGTATAAATTACCATAAGCATGCAAACCCTTGACCTAAGCATTTAGTGTTTCTTTCCCCTCCATTTCCATAGCTGTTCTAATGCAGAATCGGTGGAGCTTCTACAATCTCACCGTACTTCTCCTTGGAAACGAGCTGAGCAAGTTTTTGTGGAAAGTTGTGTTTTGGCTGCACACCCAGATTATGCAATCTTGGCTTTGCGTTTAACATCATGTCAAAACTTCCGACAATAATCAATTTTTCCTTGGACCGTGAAATAGCCACGTTAAGGTCCTGCAGAGACCCGATGGCCCCGATTCGTCTTTCCGGATTGTTTCGCACTATAGTAAAGATAACAATATCAGATTGTGTGCCCAATGCGCCTACAGTTGTCATTACCCTAACTCCCAAGCCAAGTTGTTGAAGGTATTTTGAGACTATGCGTCTTTGCTCTGCGTATCTAGTTACTACCATTATTGACTTGGAAGGAGCTACCTTTTTAATTTCGTGACATATGCGGACACAAGCTCTTGCCTCCAAGTCGTTATACCATGAGCTGGGACCTGCCATCTCTTCGGTACCATCCAAATCTAACCATGTAACAACTTTGTCAGGATTAATTATATTTCTAAATTCTTTATCGATAGTATTGCAGTCTACTACTAATCTTCTTCCTGCGATTTCTGGAGCAGAAGTTAAACCCTGATAACCTGCAAACTCATTTACTAGCATCGCCAAGTCATCTGGGAGTCTATAAGTTGTATAAAGTGTATCACATTTAGCACATTTAAGGACCCACTCTATAGCGCTTAAATCATAATCTTCTGATCTTATTGGTCTAGATTGTTTCGGATCACCTACGACGGTGGCGACAACACCACACGTTGACGCAAGTTCAATTATGCTATTGATCCCATAGCCGATAGACTCCTTCATCATTTGAACGCCTAGCTGGTTAATTCCGAGAACGAAAGGAGACAGTAGATGTTCTAATCTTTCAATGCCTGCTTCATCTATGATCATATTATCAAATCTAACAGGGCTCGATTTCCGTGACAATCGTTTGAGAGACTGCGTAGTACAGATCACGATCTGTTTTTTCTTGATAACATCAAGTTCATTACTAAATGGTATGGGAAGACTATTATCCGCGCCAGGGGCATATCCACTTCTCACACACATAAATTTCGAGGCATCTGGACCTAGTACTATACTCAATTCCCTTGAAAATTCATTGGCAGCCGAATTTGTTAATGCTACCAATAGTACCCGGTTAGCATATCCTTCGGAAACTAGCTTGATGGCTTGAAGAGCGCCGAATGTAGTTTTACCGCAGCCTGGTGGTCCAATTACGCCCGCAATACCACCTGAATTGATACGCCATTTGAGGATTCTCTGCTGATCAGGATTAAGATAAATCACGACATCATGAACCCCCGGGGTATAAAGATGTCTGCAGCTAATTTGTGAAACGTATGGATCGGTCTGAGCATGCTCCGGGTGAGATTAAGTTCGTCTCTTAACAAGATGATAGGCAAATCAAATAACTGTCTCTTGGCTCTTCGGATAGCGATTTTCGATCTAAGACTAAGAGTTATCTTGTTGTTAATTACTTCCATTACACTAGCCTGTTCGCTGATACAGGAAAGGAGCGGCTTATCCTTCTCCTTTCCGATTATTCTTACGATCTTACGCGGTTCTAATGGTATATCATTATCTGCTCCTGAAAGGCTAACTTTCTCACCATCATCAAAATCATATATAAATCTACATATTACGCCAGTCTTCTCCAACCTCCGGATGGCTTCTTCCTCGCCATACCTATCTATTAAAATGGAGACAACATGCTTATGCAGGTGAGTCTCGGCCCTCTCCTTTAAGATTGCATAGCGCTTTGCAAAGAACTGTCTTGTGAGCTTATCATACTGTGCTGGTAACATCCCTTCGTAAAATAGCCTAGCATCCCGTTGATAAAACTGGCACTCTTTACTTCCTTCTAGACCCTTATCGCAAACAGGACAAAAATTTGGCCTCTGTGCATGGACACGCACACCACAAAGTACATCATGTGCAAATTTTCTGTTGATCTTTATTTTCTCAACCTCTTTTTCGATTGTTTCCATTCTTGGAAAATAGGCTCCCGTGTAATGAACTATGCACGAGAATCTATATTTGCTCCAATCATTTTCGTTCAAACAATATCGGTAATTTGCAAGTAGGGAATTTGCAATTAATTGCCACTTCTCTCGATCGCTAACGGTCTTGCTTAAATCATAGCTTTTCCAGTCTAGCAACCCGTAACCGTCATGATACTCTAATAGAGCATCAATTCTTCCTTCATGATGATTCTTGACATTGGAGATTGTGGCTTCAGTAATGACCTTTAAGGGTTTTTCATACTTCATCAACCTCCTCGTTATTCCCGTAATAAGTCCGTTATAGCTCTCGTTAACGCGATCTTTAAAATCGTCTGGGACAAACCGGTTTTCCTTAAGTGCTACGTCTAATGTATCCTCCATTACACCATTCACTATTTCACGAGATTCATTAACTATCTTCCTGGTAAGATCCTGGCACTCATTAGGACTACTTTGCCAATTCTCTATAACAGGACCACCCATGCATAAACTCATTATATCATGGACTGTATTAGCAATCAAGTAGTCTTTATCGCTTGTAATCGCTCCGTATGGGTAATCTAACTTAAACAGATTCTGACAGACACATGCGGTTGCTATCTCTGAAGACTGGACAAGATGCGTATTAGACTTCCGTAGAGATTCGTAAGTTCTTCTAACGTCAAGTATATCAGTGTTCATATGGATATCCATGGTATATCCAATGTTCCTAACGGCCTCTTGAGACTGAAAGAATATTATGGCATATCATTTCATGAATTTTGAAGTCGTAATTTATTTAAATCACAGAGAACGCTGTAGGGAGGGGGGGAGCTTTTCACATGCCAGTTCATCAGATCACGGCGCTAGCTTTCGATTATGTGTATGCCTACCATAATTGTGTCAATACCGTGTCAAAGGACCCACAGAACCCCTTATTTAACATGATTCAATTTTTTGTTCTATCATTGAAGATACTTATTAGCTTTGATGTAAATAAGTGGCGATTACGAATCGATACTATATAATATATGTGACACAGTATTTTTCATACGATAGCTCCTAATCTAAGGATGGGTATATCCAACGTAATATGGTTAGTAGACTAATTTTACCTTAAAGAGAACAGCCATTCCTGAGCATCTTTTTTTTGTCTTTGCCCGGATATTGAATATAGCTTTTTCTGAGATGCTATTGTTATCCTTTCTTAGGTTATCATTTACAACAGATAGAATTTGTTTATAATTGTAACTTCTTGCCTGCAAACAAGTATAAGGCTTTTTTCACCTCTTCTTTTTCAATGGCCCCCAGTCTTGGCATAAATGCTAATATTTTACAACAGTTTTACTGGTAGACAAATATGTCATTTAACTGACAATCCTTTAGGCATATATATCGCTCTATCATCGAATCCAACTTTCTTCTAACTTATCCTTAATTTAACTGACTATATACCTTAAACCAAGTTTCCAAAGATAGTTGGTAATCTGATATGCGTTTAGACTAGTCATAACGCTAGTGATCTGAATCTGTTTATAGCGATATCGTTGATTTCTTCTGCAGAATATGCTTCTAGTATTTGATTGTGGATATCTTCGTCAAAATATGGAATTATATGGTCAAGTAATAATTTCTTAAAAGCAGTTGGATTAAATGCATTTAATGCATCTATTTCGTAGCCATCACCAGTCTCGAAATCTGCTTTTAGTTGATACTCTTGAACCTGTGAAGGTAATATTGCTATACGTTTAAACTCGATCTTGTTCAATAACCCAAAAACTCTAGTTGCTCTTTAATCTGACGATCCATATCTCTACCATACTTGTCATCATCGTCTAGATACCAGACATGGATCTGTCTTCCCTTCCATTCGTGGCTATTGATATCTTTATACCACATTACATTTTCTAATCGCTGACAATTATCATGTATGTATCCCCATCCAGGATTTCCTCTGTTAAATGCAACCCTGACATATGTTCCAACAATATGAGCCGCTATAGTCCCAACAACTGCATGTTTCTCAGTCCAGACCTCTACGTAATGGGGTTGACCATACCATCTCCAATCACTCGTAAGCCACAGTTGATATCGATCCCCACAATTTGCCAGTCTATCAACAGTACCAGTTACAAAATCATCTGACAGATTCTAGACAAATACGAGCTAACGATTATTATCTTTTGTCCACGAAGATCTTCTCCTCTAGATCTCCAGTCAATTACCATACGGAGACAAACGAAGGTCAGATCATGGCCTTCCAGCTGCTGTTGAGAATAACAAGTTCAAATTCGACTTCGAGACTAGCACCAGCAACAACTTCTACGTCTCTAAATAATTCAATATCATGAAATTTTGAGAAGGAAGTAGGGGTAAGGTAAGGATGAGATATCGACTTAACATAGAATTTCCTATAATTTCAACATACTAGTAGTTCCGAAGTAGAATATCACCGTATCCGCTACTGGAGCGGATCTTCCTTCTCGTTTCCATATACTTGTGTAGGAAGTAATGCATTTGAATCCAGAATTGACTTTTTAGCAAACTGCGAAGATACTGAACCTGAAATAAATAAGTCTAATATTCGGCTATTACTCACTTGCTCCACCTCTTTTATCATTTTATTAAAGAATTGTTCTGCTGCGTCTACTAGACCTTCCAGTAAGCAACATCATTGGAATTTTCTTGCTGATAGCATAACTGATCATTCGGGGATAATCCATGGTAATACTGCTTAATCATACCAAATTCCTCTAGTTGTGTCTCTGTTGTTGCTATTGCTGAAGCTGACAAATTATAATAAAGAATATTGAATTTTACAGGAACTTTTCGACATGATTCTATAATCGATTGAAGGGCTATTAGCAATACATGTCTATGATTCATTAAACTTTGTTCAATTATTTGTTTGACTAAATCTTTAATCCTTTGAAGACTTTCGTTATTATTTTGAAATTCTCTAACTATAGATTCAAGTCCTATCTTTTGTACACTCAATTTATCCAGTTCTAGGCGTTCCTCTTTACAAGATGAGCGATACTAATTTAGTATCTTATATTCTTCAGATATGTCGTTGCTTAATCGCTGAAAGGTACTTACTGCATCCAAATTTTTGGCTGTTAGGGCTGCTTCTTCTCTTTCGGGATCCTGGCATTTTCGCTCAATTGATGGGAGATCGTTATTGACCAATATGAGAAGTTTAATCACACGTTCTACAGTCATACCTGTTGCCTTCATCTGTCTATGTAAATCTGCCAAGGAAGAAATATTGCCATTGGCCTCTTTATAGATTCGGTTAAGACTGTCTAACTGGCTTAGTTTCCAGTACTCTAAATTAAATTGAGTTGCTTCTGGCTCTCTTATATTCAAAATAATGGCAACCTCTATCGCAATCTTTCCTTCAGAAAAAAGTCTGTAGGCTTGCGCTGGTATAGATAGAGATGAACGTCCTGGCTCTGCCTTATTTAAAATCACACTAATGTCTCGTGGTGATTTTCTTACTATTCATTGTATTTCTCTGAAGGTTTTCTTTTGGTTATAATATAGGTCTATTACAAGTTCTTCCGTTTCCTGTCGATTCGACGGATTCACACTCGTGTATTATTAACTCGATCAATTCGAAGCTTAAAGTGGTGTTATCATTCTGTTTCCATTTGATATCTACTGCTTCAACGAAGTATCATCTGATTTCATATGTTTACCAATTATACCATTAAAAATCTCAATATCCCTCGGTTGTAGATGTGAAGAGTCCTCTTTAAAATGGATATTACAATGAAAACAAATAATTATTTAGGATTGTCACATATCTAACCGATACGAGTAGTGGGTCTAATTTTGAAAATCTCCTAGACATTTCGATCCGCAAGGCCAGAGGTCATTTTTGTAATTTATCTTATAAAATTATCAAGAATTAAACGTGGGGCGTCATTGCCGATAGGTCCAAATTCAAAAAAGTTAGAATAGAAGCCGGTCAAGGTTGAGGTCGAAGGTAGTAGGACGAATTCAGACCGTAGTTATCAATGCGTACATATAACTAGCATAGATGCTCATGATATGATCGTTCGAAACAAACAGATACGACAACCACGACTACTATCCTTAATTATGAATACCACGAAGTACACAAATGAAAAAGCTTTCAATTTTGTAAAAATTCTCGATCCCCTCCAAAGCCAAGACATGATGGAATAGTAGAGATAAGGGGTCCTTATTACACTGCCGTTACTGTCACCTATCTTCAAGATTTATTGGGTATGTGGGGAGATTATATCGACGATTTCAAGTTTGCTGGCGGCTCTCAAGGCTCCTATCGATTGAAATACTGAAAAAGATTATCGACATCTGCTATAAGTATGATGTTTATGTTTCGACTGGCGGGTTTATAGAAAGAGTAACGGTACAAGGCTCTGGGGCAGTTGACAGGTATTTGGAAGAATGTAAATCATTAGGTTTTGATGTAGTTGAAGTTTCAAGTGGTCTTGCACCAATCTCGTTAAGAGATAAAGTGGAACTTGTAAAGCAGGTAAAGAAAATGGGTATGAAGCCCAAACCTGAAGTGTCAATGATGTATGGTGCTGGAGCTGGGACACATATCTCTGGATATAAAACAAAGTTAAAGACACTCGACGATTTCTTGGATGAAATAGATATGCATCAGAGCGCTGGTGCTGAAATTATGATGGTTGAGTCTGAAGGGATAACTGAGGATCTGCCGCCAGAAGAATGGAGGATAGATGTTATTAATGAGCTGAATAAAAAATTTGGTTTTAATTGCTTTATGTTTGAAGCTTCAGATCCACCTGTGTTTAAATGGTATCTTAAGCAATTTGGACCTACCGTAAATTTGTTTATAGATCATTCCCAAATTGTCGAATTTACTGCTTGGAAGACTTAGTTATGGGCAGACATAGATATTTGGAAAGATAAGACTATATCATACAAAACACTTTAGTAAATAGGCGGCTATAAACGAACTGCATTACTTTACATTATCTACACAAATATCACAGTATATCTCTATTACTAATAGACATCACAAGGACATGTAATCTGTAAGGAGGTGGATTTGCGAGCGACAATGCCTTCTTGATAAATCAAATATGCATGATGTACCATAATATGAAAATATGGTATCAAGAACAGGTCAGGAAATTCGTCTCAAGCAATATCCTAGAGGAATGCCTACGGAAGACATATTTGAGCTTGTTAAAGCAGATATTCCAGAACCAAAGGAAGGAGAATTCTTAGTACGCAATGTATGGATGTCTGTAGACCCATATATGCGTGGACGGATGAGAAGTCCTCAAGAAACTAAGAGCTACATCTCATCATTTCAACTAAATACACCTCTTGATGGTGCGTGTGTAGGTCAGATTGTAGAATCTAAGAATAAAGATTTTAGAGTAGGAGAATATGTTCTTGGGAACTTTGGTTGGAGAGAAAATTGGCTTTCAAATGGTAATGATATTTTGAAAATTAATTCAAAAATTGCGCCAATACAGTCGTTTTTAGGCGTATTAGGTATGACTGGCCTTACTGCGTATGTAGGACTTTTCAAAATAGGGAAATTAAATGAAGGCAAGGATACAGTTTTTGTTTCAGCTGCATCAGGAGCAGTAGGATCTGTTGCAGCTCAGATAGCAAAGATAAAAGGCTGTCATGTAGTAGGAAGTGCAGGTTCTGAAGAAAAGGTAGAGTGGTTATTAGATCAGGGCAAGTTAGAGCATGCTTTTAACTATAAAAACATAGGTGAAAATAAGAAGCTCTCTTCTGAGCTAAAAAAGGCCTGTCCAGAAGGAATTGATCTTTATTTTGATAACGTCGGTGGAAAACATCTAGAAGCAGCATTAGATAATATGAAGACATTTGGAAGAATAGTGCTTTGTGGTATGATATCACAATATAATGCTGTTACACCTTATGCTTTACCAAACTTATTTCTGGCCATAACAAATAGACTTCGATTGCATGGATTTATCGTAAGAGATCATTACGATATGCTAAATGAGTTTCATTCTTCGATGATCAAATGGATTAATGAAGGAAAAATT
>Ga0207665_10000447_pt1 | contig 28305 bp, 26 predicted proteins | sample LARL112metaG_FD_184351 | JGI IMG/M metagenome (GOLD analysis project Ga0207665, IMG submission 184351) | Corn, switchgrass and miscanthus rhizosphere microbial communities from Kellogg Biological Station, Michigan, USA - LAR L11-2 metaG... | ecosystem: Host-associated > Plants > Roots >... | reverse complement strand
CTCGATCGCATCGCGGACGCGATGGAGCAGAGATCGCGTCCCAAGAGTTTCGCGTTCGACGTGATCTTCAATCGCGCCTTCGCGATGGAATAGACTGCGCACGCTTTAGTCTCAGGTCCTTCGCGCGGTCAGTCGGCGCGGTGTCGGGTCGCCGGAACTGCTCGACCCGCTGTCTTGCTAAATCATTGTCGGTCGCAGTCTGGCCGAAGGCGGGTCTGCGCGATGTTCCTGCGACCCGACACCGCGCCTCCTTCCCGAGCTGGATCTTTACCAAGCGCGCAATAATTCCATCGTGGGTGCGATTGCGCGCGCGTCAAGCGACACGACTCGCGCACGTGGTTCATTGATTTCGCGCAGGGAGGCAAGGGGCGTCCCCTGAAAAAATCCGCAGACCCGCCCGTTTCAGAGCGCCACTCATACGGCTTTGTCATCGTAGCGGGGCGAGTTTTTTTCAGGGGACGTCCCTGGCCGACCCAAACGAGATGCGTGCTAAGCGCCCGCCAGTCCTAAATCCTCGGCGCGCGATTGCATTGAGGCGATGACGAAGGAGATGTGCTCATCGAGGTCGACACCGAGCTCGCTGGCGCCGTTGACGACGTCATCACGATTGACTCCGCGCGCGAACGCCTTGTCCTTCATCTTCTTCCGCACCGACCGCGCGTCTACCTCGTGGACGCTCTTGCTCGGCCTCACCAGCGCCGTCGCGGTGATCAGACCGGTCAGCTCGTCTACGGCGAAAAGGGTTTTCGCCATCTGAGTAGTACGCGGAGTGTTGCAATAGTGCGCGTGGCCGAGTATCGCCTCGAGCACATCTTCCGGATAGCCGCGTCCGCGCAGAATGCGGACACCCTCGGCGGGATGTTCCTCGGTCGCAGAGTGAGCGTTGTTGGGGAACCGTTCGTAGTCGAAGTCGTGAATGAGGCCGGTGACGCCCCAGCGCTCTTCGTCCTCGCCGAACTTTCGAGCGTAGGCGCGCATCGCGCCTTCGACCGCCAACATGTGCTTCCGCAGCGAATCGCTCTGGGTGTACTCGTGCATCAGCGCCAGCGTCTCGTCACGCGAGGGCAGTGCGGTCATCAGCGTGCCTTCTTGCCTGGAGGGTTGGGAGTTGGCGTCGATCCGACGCGTCCAAAATCTATGAACCCGCGCTCGGGATTTGTCGAGAGCAGCTCGACGTCGATCTCGTCGCCGACGTCCACTCCGGCATCGCCCCGCACCAACATTCCTTCGACCGGCGGATCCACCACCCGTACGAAGGTCCCGCTCGGCTTCTTGCCGGTGACGATCGCCTTGAACCGCTCACCGATCCGGTTGCTGAACAGCATCGCGGCCGCGATCTTCCGCACCTCGCGTTCGACTTTGCGTCCCGCGTCTTCCTTCAGCGTGCAGTTGCGTGCGATTCCCGTCAGCTCGTCGTCGGTGTAAGGCGCGGGAGCACTCGCGAGCACCGCTTTTATCACGCGTTGCGTGACGAGATCAGCAAAGCGACGATTTGGCGCCGTCGAGTGAGTGTAGTCCTGCACCGCCAACCCGAAGTGCCCCGGCTCTTCCACTCCGGGCTGGTCGAGGATGTATTCGCCGGGGCCGAGCAGTTTTACGATCGCCAGCGAGAGATCGGGGAAGCGATCGGGATCGGCTTGACGGCGCGCCACCATGAAGTCGTGCAGCGCGACGGGATCTGGCTGAGCCGGTAAGGTCTTTCCGAACTCTTTGGCGAGATCGACGATGCGATCCCAGCGTTCGGGACTTCTCACGATCCGTCGAATGCACGAGACTTTCTGCGCCTCGAGAAAACGCGCCACGGCGCCATTCGCCGCGATCATGAAATCCTCGATGATGTCGGTGGCGGTGTTCTTTTCGGTTTTCTCGATCGCCGTGACTTTGCCGTCCTGGGAGACGGCGCGCGCTTCCACGGTCTCTATCTCGAGGGCGCCGTTATTTATCCGTGTCTGACGTAACGCACTGGCAATTGTCGCCTGCAGTCTAAGCTGCGCTTCGAGGCCGTTGATCGCCGTGACCGGCGTCGGGATGGCCGTTCCGTGATCGAGCCAGTCACCAACGGAGTTGTACGCGAGCTGCGCGCGATTTCGCACCTGCGCGCGATAGATATCGGCACCGCTGACGGTGCCGCCTGGATCGACTCGCATGTCGATAACGACGGATTTGCGATCGACGTCCGCAAAGAGGGAAGTAGCGCCCGCGGAAAGCTCGGTCGGAATCATCGGAAAAATCACAGCGCCTGTGTAGACGGTAGTTGTCTGCGCCTCGGCGTGCGCGTCGATGGCGGAGCCTTTCGGCACTTCCGCGTCGACATCCGCGATCGCGATCATCAGCCGCCAGCTGCCCGTCGGCGCTTCTTCAGCGTACTCGATCTGGTCGAGATCGCGCGTGTCGTCGTTATCAATCGACGACCAGAGCAGGTTGCGAAGATCCTTGCGCGGTGCGCCGGTGTCGGGGTGCTTTCCGATTTCCCCCAGCTCAGCGTTCATCTCCGCCGTGTAATCAGGTTGAAAGCCGGCGTCGATCATTGCCTGACGCGCAACGGTGCGGAGATCCTGGGTCAGCATTTCGGCAGCGATCTGAAAAGCAAGTGAGCGATGTCGATGGTGAGCTGCAGCGCCAACAGCGCGCCGAGCATGATCGTGAGGTCGACCCACGGACGCCGCCGCGCGGGCAGAGTGCGCGCGTACGCGATTGCTCCGATCGCAATCACGATGCCTTCGGCAAAAAAATCCGCGATTGGATGCGAGTACAACTGAAGCCCGATCATCGGACCGCCTGGCCACGTCGGTTTGATGCCGGTGATCCAGTCGAGCATCATGTGGGAAATGATCACCGCGGCGATGATCGCACCGCCAGCTCGATCCCGCGTGATCACCGTGTAGGCGACGAAGCCGATCAGAGCGAAGATCAGAACGGCGGGAATCGAGTGAGACAGCATCTGGCGCGAATCGTAGCCGCCGACGATGCAGAGTCCGCTGTCGATCCAATCCGGCGCATAGGTAGCAACCAGGAGCACGAGCAGGCCTATGGTCAGGCGCAGCCGCTTGGCGGCCAGCGCTACGCCAACGTGTCCGATGTACATCTAGCGACGCAGTTTGCGGTCGATGAAGAGAGGAATCAGCGTCGCGACGACGAGGGCGCCGACCAGCCGAAAAGCGTAGAAGAAGCGATCGGCGGCGAAGGATGCGAATGTCATTAACTTTGCGGTAAACTAACCTGAGGCCGCGGCGGACGCGTCCAATTCCACAGCGAAGACAAGAATGCACGTCACGAAACTCGAGTGCTCGTCCTGCCATCGCGAATATGAGGCGCGGAAACCGCACAACGTCTGCACGGAGTGCGGGAAACCCCTCCTGGTGCGGTACGATCTCAAGCGCATCGCGAAGTTTCTCACCAGGCAAACCCTGTACGCCCGCCGATCGGACATGTGGCGCTATCGCGAAGTGCTGCCGGTGCGCCGCGAAGACAACATCGTTTCACTGGGGGAGGGCTGGACGCCGCTTCTCCATGTGAAAAACCTGGGTGCCGCGCTTGGGCTATCCGAGCTTTACGTCAAGGACGAGTCGCTCAACCCGACCCAGAGCTTCAAGGCACGCGGAATGGCCGCGGCGGTGTCGATGGCGAAGGAGCTCGGACTAAAAAAACTCGCCGCACCATCAGCCGGAAATGCAGCGGGTGCCCTCGCCGCCTACTGTGCCCGAGCCGGGATGGAGGCGCACATCTTCATGCCCCGCGACACACCGAGAGCCAACATCATCGAATGTGAAGTGACTGGCGCTCACGTTACTCTCATCGACGGACTGATCACCGACTGCGGCGCCGAAGTCGCGCGACGGAAGGAAGCGGAAGGATGGTTCGATGTCTCGACACTGAAGGAGCCGTACCGGGTCGAGGGGAAAAAGACACTGGGGTACGAGCTCGCGGAGCAGTCATCGTGGACGTTGCCAGACGTAATCGTCTATCCGACCGGTGGTGGCACTGGTCTCGTCGGAATGTGGAAGGCATTCGACGAGATGCAGCAGCTGGGTTGGATCGACAGCAGGCGACCGCGTATGATCTCGGTGCAGGCCGCTGGATGCGCGCCGATCGTGCGCGCGTTCGAGAAAGGTGAGAACGCAGCCGCAGAAGTCGAGAACGCGCAAACCCTCGCATCAGGCCTGCGTGTCCCGAAAGCGATCGGCGATTTCCTGATTCTCGACGCGATTCGCCAGTCGGACGGGATGGCGATTTCAGTTACCGACGAAGAGCTACTCGCCGGCGCGCGTGAGCTCGCGCGCAGAGAGGGAATCTTCGCCTCACCGGAAGGAGGCGCGTGCGTGCCGGCGCTGCGCAAGCTGCTCGAGCGCGGAAAAGTGAGCCCGCACGAGCGGGTAGTGTTGTTCAACACAGGCTCCGGAATCAAATACCTCGATCTCTTCGACTCCGCGACAAAAGCGCAAACGCCGCGGAGTCAAAAAAAGAGCGCGCTCGGCCCCGCGCTCCGGAGCTAACTCAAGGTCTTGCTTCGGGCGCGTTCGGTCGCGGCGCCTGCGTCTGCTGGCTCCTTCTGGCCAGCGCCGCCATCACGATTGGAATGAGCGCCTGAAGCACACGCGCCGCTTTGTCCTTGTCGATACCGGTTGCAGCGGCAACTTCATTCTGGATCTCATCCTGATGCGAGCCGATGATTTTGCCGAGCAATCCTCCCATTCCACCGGCCTGGTCACCGAACACGCCCGACAGCCCGCCGAGTAGCGCTGAGGCTTCACCGAAGTTGGTCGCGTTCGGTTGCGCGCCAGTCGTATTTGGCGCCTGCGATGTATGCTGATTCACCGCGCCGACTATCATCGGCAGTGCAGTGTCGACCGCTCGCTGAGCGACGCTGGGATCTACGCCCGCCCGTTGCGCAATTTGCTGGATTGCGCCGCCACTAAGTTCCTGTTGTACCATATCGAGAATGCTGCTCACTTTTAATCTCCGGTTGCGGACGAGTTAAAGTCGGGCAATTGATATACCGGTAACACGAGATAAAGCCGTGGGATCGTTGATCACTCTCGCACAATCGTTGGGCCTGGCTTATCTGTCAGGCATCAGTCTTTACGCGACAGTAGCCTTGCTCGGGTTTGCGCAACGCACAGGTTGGATCCATCCGATCGCCGGGCCGCTCGGCGATTTGGCAAATCCAATCGTGATTGTGCTGGCGACGGTGCTGGCGTTGATCGAGTTCCTGGCCACGCTGATTCCGGGCGTCGCATCATTGTGGGAATCCGCGCACACCTTCATCCGTCCGCCGGCAGCAGCGGTATTAGCGGTGGCAACAGCGTGGCATGGCGATCCGTCGCTGATTCTGGCGGCCGGACTTTTAGGTGGCGGACTGGGTCTGGCGACTCACGTGACGAAGCTCGGTCTGCGCGTAGCAGTGGACACTTCGCCGGAGCCCGTCAGCAATGGCGTGCTCAACATCGCCGAGCTGAGCGTTCTGGCGAGCCTTTCGTATCTGGTGTGGCATCACCCGATTCTGGCGCTGATCATCGCGCTGACTCTGTTGGTGCTGACTGCACTCCTGGTGCGAGCAGTGTGGCGCGCGCTGAAGAGTGTGGTTAGCGGTAAGTGGTGGTCGGTTAGCGCTAACCGCTAACCGAACCTACCGCACTCCCACGAGCTTGTGGGTCTGGATGCTAAGCCTCCACTGCGGATGACGCAGGCAATACTCGATGGCGCGCTCGGTGTTGGCCGCGATGTCGGGACCGTCCATCGGTTGCAGGAAGAAATGCTGAAAGTCGAGCCCGGCGAACTTTTCGGGCGGAGCATCTTCCTGCGGGTAGACCAGCTTTAGCTCGTTACCGGAAGTCTGAACGAATGGCGCGCCAGCTTTCGGAGACACACAAATCCAGTCTAGCGACGATGGGGCTGGGCGGGTGCCGTTGGTCTCTACAGCCACCTCGAATCCACGCTGATGCAGCTCGTCGATCACCGGTTCATTGAGCTGAAGCAACGGTTCGCCGCCCGTGCAGACCACGAACTTGCGCGTGGAATTCTCATAACCATGAGTGCCGCCAGCCCAGCATCGGTCGATTGCGTCAGCAAGCTCCTTTGCGCTGGTGAACCTGCCGCCGTCCGGTCCAACGCCGACGAAATCGGTGTCGCAGAACTGGCAGACTGCCCTCGATCGGTCTTCCTCGCGGCCCGTCCACAGGTTGCAGCCAGAGAAGCGACAGAATACGGCAGCCCGACCGGACTGCGCGCCCTCGCCCTGCAGGGTGTAGAAGATTTCCTTGACCGTATAGGTCATCGCGCGGCCCCGGCGCCGCGAGCGGTCGCGTAGGGAATCGGATCATCGAGGCCCGCTTCACTGAATCCCTTCAGACGAAGCTGGCATGCATCGCAGCGTCCGCAGGCTTCACCGCGACCGCCCGGATCGTAGCAGCTGGTCGTCAGCGAATAGTCAACGCCCAGTGATGTCCCGAGCAGGATAATCGCCGCCTTGCTCAGCGAGATTAGCGGTGCGCGGATATCGAGTCGGGTGCGCCCTTCGACGCCGGCGCGGGTGGCCAGGTTCGCCATTTTCTCGAACGCCTCGATGTACTCCGGCCGGCAGTCGGGATAGCCGCTGTAGTCCAGCGCGTTCACACCGATGAACACCGTCGATGCCTCGATCACTTCGGCGAGCGCGAGCGCATACGACAGGAAGATCGTATTGCGCGCCGGAACGTAGGTGACGGGTATCTCGCTCGCTACAGTGTGCGACACGAGGTCTCGATCCTTCGGTACCGGAATGTCGGCAGTAAGGGCCGACCCGCCGAAGGCACGCAAATCGATGTCAACGATATGGTGATTCCGTACGCCGGCGTTGCGCGCAATTCGTCTCGCCGACTCGATCTCGCGCGCGTGTCGCTGTCCGTAGCGGAAACTGAGCGCGTGCACGTCGAAGCCCTCGCTCTGGGCGATGGCGAGGACGGTCGTAGAGTCCAGGCCACCGCTCAATAGAACGACGGCAGGTGCGCCAGTCGGTTTGTTTGTTGAATCATTCACGGAAGTCACTCCGTGAAAGTTATATCACCGCGGGCTCCGAACGGATTACGCGACCTTTTTGACGGGCGGCTGCGGGTGTGGTGGCGTGAAGCGTGGGTGCGGCGTCGGCGCATCCGCTTCCGGCGTTTCCGTCGCCGCCGCTGAAGCTGGCGTTTGCATCTCCGTCGTACCAACGACACCGTCGGTCTTGAGCTCACCTACCAGGTCGCGTAGAGCGTGGCTGCCGTGGAACAGCTGCGTCGACGCCATGCTCATTTGCTCGCAGGCCGCGCTCTGCTCTTCGGTCGATGCGCTGACTTCCATCGCCGCCGTCGCGTGGCTCTCAGCTGTGCGCGCCACGAGACCGAGGTTAGCAGCAGCCGAATCGACTGCGCGCGCATTTTCCGTCGCAGCAGTCGTCACCATTGCCGCGGCAGCACGGGTGCGCTCGGCGGCGGCCAGAATCGTCGACAGAGCGCTATCGAGATCATGGCTCAGGCGCTCGATCTCGCCGACGTGCAGCACGCCTTGCTCCATCGCCTTCGAGGTAGCTAGCACGCGCGTGGTGACACTATCGGTCATCTTGACCACATCGTCGGCAGCGGCCTGGGTCTGATCGGCAAGCTTTCTCACTTCGCCTGCCACGACCGCGAAGCCGCGTCCCGCTTCACCGGCGCGCGCCGCTTCGATCGCGGCGTTGAGCGACAGCAGGTTGGTTTGCTCGGCGATGCGGCCGACCGAGATGACGAACTTGTTGATCTCACTGGCACTGGTGTTCAACTCGCGCACCTGACCCGCTGCCTGCTCGACGATCGATCGAACGTCGAACAGAATCTTCAAAGCGCGGTCGATCTCGATCCGCTTGGCTTCGGCTTCCGCTTCGATTGCACTGGCAAGTCCGTGCACTTCCTGCGCGCCGCCAACAAGGTTGTCGCCGCGGGTACGAATGCCGTCCAGGGCTTCATTCACCTGCCGCAACTGCGCGACCTGCGACTCGGCGCCGTGCGAGACTTCTTCGACTGCATCGGCGACTTCGCCAGCGGACGCCGAGATCTGTTTCGACGCTGACGCCAGGTCGGCGGCAGACTGCGCGACTTCATCGGAAGTGCGCGCGGCACCCGCCGCGATGCGTGACAAGGCGATTGTCGCGTGATTCATGGCGTCGGCGAGGGTGCGAAACTCACCGGGCATATCGCTCTCGGTCCGCTGCAACAAATCGCCGTGGCTCAATTGAACTGCGTGCTTCACCAAGAGGCGCAACGGACGCGCGACGGCGCGCCCGGTGCGAATGACGATCATGATCGCCAGCAACGTCGCGACGCTGATCACGATCACCAGCAGCCTCGAGCGCGCCGTCGCCTGCGAACGTAGATCCGCGGACATCGCCGCGAGCTGCTGTGCGCGGGAATGCTCCAGCCCGGTGAGCTGCTCCAGCAGTCCCGGCACCATCTTGCGCGCCCTCTGAGCCTCGGCGTGCGCCTCGTCGAGCCGGCCAAGGTCGGTCAACCTGTGAGATAAGGCAAAGGCCGCTTCAACACGAGCCAGAGTGGTATCGATCGCGACAGTCCGGATGATTTGCTCCGCCATCGCATCCCGGCGTGAGCCGAAGTCGCGGTGCAGGCGATGCGCTTCCCAGCCGAGGCGGCGGAACTCGGCGTCTGATTTCGCGTCCTGATCGCTCAGGTAGGTGTTCGCAGCCTGAATTTCCTGAGTGACGACGTTGGAGAAATCAGAGGCTTGCTTGGCATCCTGTTGCGCCTCGGACAGAGTCTGCGAAACCTGGTCCGCCATGCGATTCATCGAAACCCAGCCCACCGCACCAGCGCCGAGCAGGAGCACAATCAAAAGGGAAAAGCCGACAGCGAGAACCTGTCGGATCGTCTGGAACTTGAACGGAAGTCTCACTTGCCCTCCGCGACGGTCAGCGATCCGTCGTGAACGCGGAAAACCTTGAACCGCATGCCAACTGGATCGCCGTTGTCCTCGAAGTAGGCCGGGCCGGTCAGACCCTGATACGCGGTCTCACGATTTAGGGAGCGGAGATAATCACGAATGCCGCGGCGGTCGGGACCTTTTTCTTTCAGCGCCTGTGCGATCAGCATCGTCGCGTCGTAAGCGAGCGCGGCGTGCGCATCGGGAGCGATCTTGAATTTCTTCTCGAAGGACGAAACGAAGGTCTTTGCGGCCGGCGATGGATCTTCCGGCGTGAAAGACATTCCCATGTAGGTCCCTTCGGCGGTCGACGTGTCGGCGAGGATTCCCTGCCAGCCGTCGCCACCAACGAAGATCGGGCTGAACCCCTGACGCTTTGCTTCCTGCAGGATCTTCACGCCTGACGCGACACGCCCAGCGACGAATACGATCCGCGGCTTGCGTGTCTTGAGGTACGACACATACGGCTCCGCGGTCGTGATGTCGGCGTCGATCGGATCGAGGCTCAGAATGTCGCCGTGAAAGGAGCGCCGGAATGAGTCAGCGAGCCCGCGACCGTAAGTGTTGTTTTCGTAAAGGACCGAGACGCTTGCTGGAGCACGCTGGCCGAACTTCGACGCGAAGTTGGCGAGGGCGATGCCGTTCAGCGAATCGCTCGAGATGATGCGGAAAACCCAGCTGGAAATGCCGGTGAGATCGGGAGAGGTGGCACTTGTCGCTACTGCCGCCAGTTCGCCGTCATATACCGGCGCCGCCGAGAGCATTCCGGAGGAGTTGACGTGTCCGATGACCGCGGAAACGGCGTGGTTTGCCACAAACTCCTGGGCGATCTTGGCCGCTGTCGCACCATCGCCATCGTCATCGCGAGTGATCAGACGAATGGTGTGACCATTGATGCCGCCTGCCTTATTGATCTCGTCGACGGCCAGTTGAACACCCTGCAGGTTCTGCAGCCCGTAACCCTGCTTCCAGGGCCCGGCGGCACCGACCACATATGGATCCTTGTTGACGGCGCAGCCTGCGAGCACTAACAGTGCGACTGACCAAGCGGCTTTGGACAACACCTTCTCCTCCCACAGCGTCTGGGCTAATTGGTTCTTCTATAGAGTGAACTGAAAAGGCAGCCCAAACGGCGAAGCTCTTTCGTTCCTCGAAAGACGAGGCCAAAGCTCAGGCGGTCACTGATTTTCCGCATTAATGCCCGGCTAAGTGGCACCCAACCTGCCCCTCTATGGCCGGCTACGTTGATCCATCGATCGCAGAGACTGAGGGGCTAGCTGAATGAAAGTGTTGGTGACAGGAGGAACCGGAGTGATCGGCCAGTCGGCCGTGACTGAGCTTCTTCGATGCGGACACACAATCCGCGTCCTGAGTCGGAGCGCACAGGAAGTCACCAGCCAGTGGCCAGAGGGCGTAGAGGCATGGCCGGCCGCCCTGACCGATCAAAGCGAGCTGCGGGGATGCGCCGAGGGCTGCGACCTGGTGCTCCACGTCGCCGGGATCATCGAGGAATCGCCTCCCGACAGCACCTATGAGCTGGTAAACGTCGAAGGAACCCGCTCCATCGTGCGCGAGGCCGAGCGGTGCAAGGTGGGCCGCTTTATCTACATGTCGTCGCTGGGCGCTGACACGGGAATGTCTCCTTACCACCGCTCGAAACGGCGCGCCGAAGAGGTCGTTCGCGGTTTTGCCGGCGGCTGGATCATTCTGAGGCCCGGCAACGTCTATGGACCCGGCGACGAGGTCATCTCGCTGCTGCTGACGATGGTGCGCACGATGCCCGCGGTGCCCGTCGTTGGCGGCGGCGACCACCAGTTCCAGCCGATCTGGGTCGAGGATCTGGCAAAGGCGATCGGCGAGTCCGTGCGACGAACCGATTTGCACGGGCAGGTACTCGAGCTCGCCGGTGAGGAGCGAACGTCGCTCAACGATGTTCTGACGCGAGTGAGTGAGATCACCGGCCGCCAGCCGGCGCGACTGCCGATCCCAACCTTCCTCGCCAATGTCGGCGTCAGCATGGCCAGTATGCTCGGCGTGAAACTGCCGCTCACGGAAAGCCAGGTCACGATGCTCACCGAAGGAAATTGGATCAAAACACCCGGCACCAATGCGCTGACTGGTGTCTTCAGGATCAAGCCGACACCGCTCGATAGCGGGCTGCGCAAGCTCGCCGACTCTCTGCCCGAACAAATGCCGGACAAAGGCGTTGGCGCGTTCAAGAGAAAGCGCTATTGGATCGATATCGCCGGAAGCCAGCTGACCGCGGACGAATTGTTTGCCCGATTCCGGATGCGATTCGCCGAGTTGATGCCAGTAACGATGGACGTTCGCGCCGAGCCCGACACGCCGCTTGTTCTGGAGAAGACCAGCACCATCACGATGAAGCTGCCGGTGCGGGGCAACGTGCAAGTCCGCGTCGAGGAGCTGACTGCGAGGGAAGCCGTGCTGATTACTGTCGCGGGTCACCCGCTCGCCGGTGCCGTGCGTTTTCTGGCGGAGCAAGTCGGGGATCTGTTGCGTTTCCAGGTGCAGTTGTACGACCGGCCCGCGAATCTGGCCGACTGGGTCCTTATGCGCGCGCTCGGCGAGTCGGTTCAAGCCAGCTCGTGGGAGATCATGTTGCAGAAATTGCTGGCGGAAAGCGGAGGAAGCGCCGATAAGCCGGTCCAGCACGATGAAGAGACGCTCGACGGTGATAAAACAGAGCGTGTCGAGGCATGGCTGCGTGATTTGATCCTGGCGCGCAAACGCGAACAGAACTCCGCAGCGACCGCGACGACAACGAAAAAATCCGCGAAGCACGAGCGCGCCGAATCCACGCTCGGTGAAGACGCGATGATCTAGGCAGTCACGATGAAAGCAAAATTATTTCAGCGAAGTAGTGTCGTTAGTGTGATGGTCCTGTCGCTTGCCTGCGCCGGTCACTCGAGTAACAGCGATGTGGCGTTTGTGCAGGATCCGCGGTGTGCGGCGGTGGATGATTCGATCTCCAAGTACGTATCGGAGGACGCGCTGCCCACCGCCCAACTGGTTGGTGATGACGCGCTGCCTCGTCCGGCGGGAGTACGTCCCGGCGATAGCGTAGCTGTCGATTTCGTCGTGTTCCCGAACGGCGTTGCCGATACGAGCTCGGTGGAGGTCCTGGGGTCGAGCGACGCCCGGTTCGTGCGCGATGCGGTGAGGTTTGCGGCTCGGCACCGTTTTTCCCCGGCCCAGGTGTCCGGCTGCAACGTTATCAGTCGTTACAGCGTGGTAATGCGCTCGGGCGGTCAGCCGTAACCCTCAGGGAAAACTCTGGCTGGGGTCGCGCGTCTTTAGACAGACTATGCGACTCAAACTCATTCTTCCGATCGCGACCATCGCGCTCATCGCAGCGCGTGCGTCCGCGCAAGACCTGCACGTCGAGGTAGTAGAGGCCGGCACGGGCAAGCCAGTCATCGGCGCCAACGTTTCACTCTTCGATTCCGCCGGCACGATTCCGATATTCGGCGGTTTCAGCGATCAAAACGGTCGCATCGATCTGCGCGCGCCGGCGCGCGGACAATATCGCGTAAAGGCCGACAAGGTCGGCTATGAGAGCTGGCTGTCCGTGCAGCTCGCAGTCGTCGATCGCACGGTGTACGTGAGAGCTGGCATGGCGCCAGCGCGCAATCCAGCGACCACCCTGGTACGCAACGACAATTCGTGTCAGCAGATGCTCGGTCCCGGAACCGCAATTGGAGATCTCTGGGCCGAGATCAAGAAGGCGCTGACCGCGAGCGCGCTCACCGAGGCGCAGGGATTGGTCCCGCTCGACGTCGATCTGTACGAGCGGACGCTCGATATGAATGGCGCGGTGGTCTCGGAGCGGGCGGAACAGCGCAATCGAATTGGCCGCCGCCCGGTGGTCGGAATTTCGTGGGATCAGATCGATACTACCAAACGCAACGCTGAGTCGGGCACCGATGTCTTCCGCGCACCTGATGCAGCGACGCTGGTGTCGGACGGGTTCGTGAGGTCGCACTGTTTCGCCGCGATTCGCGGTTACGGCGCGGAGACTGGGCTCACCGGCTTGGAATTCAAACCGGCCAGGGTTGGTGGTCTGCCGGAGCTGACCGGTGTTTTATGGCTCGAGCCGAAAACGAACACGCTGCGCGCACTGAATTTCGACTACGTGAATCTGCCGATTCCGCTGCGCGTCGCGCGCACCAACGGCCGGCTCGAGTTCGATCAGTTGCCGAGCGGTCAGTGGATTGTCCCGCGTTGGTATATCAGAATGCCTCGCCTGGGACACATTGCATCGAGCGATCCGCGGGCGTCTGCACGCGACACGCTGATCGGGTATCAGGAAGTTGGCGGTGTGGCGCGCGTCGCCGGGTCTCCCCGGCCAGCGCGCGAACCTCAGGCGACTAATGCGTCTGCCGTAAGCCAGCCAATGGGTCAGACAATCATCACCGGATTCGTTTACGACAGCACGACCAATAGTGGTTTGGCGAACGTGCGGGTGTGGACTGCCGGCGGTCGCTACAAGGCGATGACAAACTCTGCGGGTCGCTACGATCTGGCGATTGATGGTCCGGTCGACGACAGCGTGGTCTTCGACCATCCGCGGCTTCGACTGCTCAACGTGCCCAACGTGATACAGGGAGTGTCGGTACCCGCTGGCGGTCGCGGCCAGGCTTATCTGATCGTGCCTTCGTATGCGACGCTGCGCGCGTCGGTGTGCGGGCGCAATGTGACCGGAACCGAATCACAAGGAATGTTGGCGGGATATGTACGCGATGCGGCAGGGAAGCCGATCCCACGCGCGCACGTCTGGGCGTCATGGCCGTTGCAGTGGGTCGAGCAGAACGGGAAGTTGGTGGCGAGCAACCGACAGATGACCGTCGAGACTGACACCAACGCCGACGGGGCTTATCTGATGTGCGGTTTCACCCGCGGCGCGCAGATCACGCTGAAGGTTGGAGCCGCGGGACACAACACTGTTGAAGAGCGGATAGTTCTTCCGGGGACGCTGGTGCTCGAGCACGACATAAGGTTCGGCGCCCGGTAGTCAATCTCCGGTCGGGACGATCTCCTCGCCCTCGACCATCAAAATGACTGCGCGCTCCGGCGCGCGCGTGCGATGTGTGACTCCCCTCGGCACGACGAATCCCTGCTGAGGGGTCAGCTCGACGACACGATCCTCGAGATCGATGTAGAACTTGCCATCGACGACGTAGAAGAACTCGTCGAGGTCATTGTGCTTATGCCAGTGATACTCACCCTGGACGACACCCATGCGCACAACTGAGTCGTTGACCTTGCACAGCGTCTGATTGAACCAGCGGTCCTTGACCGCTTTCGTCTCAGCAGCGACATCGATTACCTCGAGCGGCGAATACTTGACGTCCAGGCGAGTGACATAGGAATACTCGGGCATTGTTGTCTCCATCGGGCGAAGGGCTCGCCGATACACTGTAAAAATGCAGCGCGCGTGAAACCTTCGCGGGTGGATTTTTGTCTTATCAAGTGTCAGCGGCGTTCACGCCGAAACTGACTCGGTTCAATCCGAAATGCGCACCCCAGAGCGATCGCAGACGCTCACCTACACGCGCCTCCGTGGGGACAGCCCTCCCCTCGGAGGTTTTTCGGCTTCCAGTCCTCGACTCGCCGCTTTTGTATTGTGATTGGAAGCTACGCTTCCCGATCTGTACTCCGAGAAACTCACATGGCAACCCTCTGAAGAACCCTGAAATAACCCGTCCACGGTCCCACAGCGTCGGTATACCCGCGCGCCATCACCCGCGTGATCTGCGAAATGTGCGAGAGATCGTGAACAACCCACGTCGCGAGCAGCTGGCGCATCGTAACTGAACCGAACTCCGGATGCTCGCCGGTTAGCTCGAGATCCTTCTCCTTGAGATTCCAGCCGCGCAGCGTCGCGACGCTTTCGCTGCGCACCTTGTCGAATTCGCTGAGCAGCGCGTGAAGTGGTTGCGTTGATTCGAAGCCGCCGGTGCGATCGAATGGATCGAAGCGGCGCGATTGACCCTGTTTGAGGATGATCCGCGCGCGGGGAATCCAGTCGGTTCGCTCGCCGTTTATCAAATGAATGATGATTTGGCGAGCGCTCCAGGTGTTCGCCCCTTCATTGATCACGGTCCAATCGCCGGGCAGCTCGTCGAGCAAGTCTGACAGCACTCTCGGCGTTCTCTCCAGAATCGGGATCGCCTGATCGAGTTTGAAGTCCATCATCGGTCTCCGTTGAATACCCGAATCATACGCTGTCACGCGCTCACCAACTACTTTTCTCTTGCTGCGTTTTGGTCAACAAACCGTTTAGGACTTCTTACCGAGGTCGGAATGCGCGCACGTCTTCGACTTTTTCTTTCCGCCATTGGATCAGCGACACTGCCACATGTGGCGATCGCTCAGGTAGCGGCTCCCGCTGCGGCGACCATAGGTCAGGGCACCTTTCCGGTGCCGGCAACCCGACCGATCCGCCGTGACATTCCGCTGACGAATATGATCAAGCGCGCTTATTCGGCTGGCACGCGGGACATGAGTGGCCGGCCGACTTCGCGTTACTGGCAGCTCTGGACCAACTACACGATTCGCGCGCGGCTGGATAGTGCGACGTCCACCGTGAGTGGAACGGAATCGGTGAGCTTCCGGAACAACAGCGATTCTGCGATGCGATCGATCGTGCTGCGGCTCGATCAGAACATTTTCCGGCCTGATGCCCCACGAACGAGCATCATGGACGCGGTGACGAGTGGGATGAAGGTCACGCGACTGGTGGTGAACGGTCAGTCGCTTTCAGTCACCGACACCGTTGGGAATCCGGTCCCCGGATCGGATCGACGCACCACCCCGTTGTCGCGCATCCTCCGCGGCACCTCGGCGCGAATTCCCCTCGCCACGCCGATTCCTGCGCACGGGACCGGCACCTTCGAGGCTGACTGGAGCTTCGAGGTACCGCGCATCGAAGGAGCACGCGGCTTCCGCATGGGGAGATGGGCCGACACGCTTTATCAGGTCGCACAGTGGTATCCACGGCTCGCCGTCTTCGACGATCTGCGCGGCTGGGATTCGGATCCCTATCTGGGCGACGGCGAGTTCTATAACAACTACGGTCATTTCGACGTCAGTATCGACGTCCCGGCTGGATGGATCGTCGGTGCGACGGGCGTGCTTCAGAATCCGAACGACGTACTGACGCCGACCGCGCGCGATCGACTTAGGCGTGTGCTCTCGTCCGACTCGACGATTCGCGTGGTTACTGCCGCCGAGCGGGGGGCAGGGAAATCGACGGCAACGGGGGCGAACGGCCGATTGGTCTGGCGGTTCGTCGCCGACACCGTCGGCGATTTTGCCTGGGCGACGTCGAATCAGTTCATATGGGATGCGGGACGCGCCAACATTCCCACACGGGGCTTCGTACCCTTCAACGTGATGTATCTGCCCGGTCACACCCAGACCTATGCAGACGGCCCCCGTCATGTGCGCCACGCTCTCGAGTACTACTCCAACCTCTGGATGCCGTACGCCTATCCGCAGCTGACGATGGTCGACGGACCCGAGCTGGGAATGGAGTATCCGATGTTCATCATGTCGGCAGTGTTCGCGGCCGACCACGAGACCGGACACCAGTGGTGGCCGATGATGGTCGGCGTCAATGAGACCTGGTACGGCTGGATGGACGAAGGATTCAATCAGTACATGAACATTCTGTCCGATGCCGATCGCGACAAGAAGCCGTACACTCTCGACAGTCTCGGCCTCTCATACGGTCAGGTGAGCGGCGACGAGCGGGAGCCGACGATGATGTGGGACGAGAACTACGACGGTCCGCTCTACGGATTCGCTGCCTACGGCAAGGCGCCATTGATGCTTTCGTCCCTTGGCGGTGTCGTTGGCGACAGCGCTGTGCAACGCGCGATGAGCGACTACGCAAAGGCGTGGCGGTTCAGGCATCCGTCGCCGTGGGACTTCGCGAACTTCATGAGCAACGCGTTACACCGCGACCTTGGATGGTTCTGGTACTATTGGCTGTTCACGAATGAGTCAGTCGACGGCGCGATACAAAGCGTGGTGGCGAGTGGACGGCAGACGCGGGTGACGGTACGCCAGGATGGCGAGATGCCGTCGCCGATCGTATTAAAGGTCGAGTTTGCGCCGGGCACCGCGACAACCAGGCCCGCCAACTCGAGCCATACTGTGCTGGGCGTCTTCACTGAGACGATCGCGTGGCAGGACGCGAATACTGCGGTGGTTACCTATCCGGTCGATGTCTGGTTCAACGGCTCGCGTACTTTTACCGCCAATCTCGATTTCGCTGGCAGACGAATCACGCGCATTACGCTCGATCCTAATCAGCGGTTCCCGGACCACAGCTTTAGCGACAACGTGTGGCCGAGAATGGCGGCGACCAAATGACTACTATCGCACAAGCCGTCGGCCGCTTGCTGAAAGCAGCCAGCCGCCAGCAAGCCGTTTTGCTTTTGCTCTCGAGCGGGTCGCTTGGCGCCCAGACAATCACCTCCGCTGATTACGCCCGCGCCGAGCGCTTCCTGATGGACAGCGTAACTCCCTACGTCAGCGGTCTCGGGCTGCAGCCGGTCTGGCTCTCGGGGAATCGCCTCGCTTATCGCAATCCGGTGCGCGGATCCAACGGAATCATCCTTGTCGATCCCGCGCGCGGCAGTCGCCTTGCCTGCAGTCCGGACACCGACCGGTGCGGCGGTGCGCTCGATCCGCGCGAGCTTTCGCGTCTGCAGCCGTCGCCGCAGCGCGGTGCGAGCGGACGTCCTGAATCGCTCTCGCCGGATGGCAGCAAAGCCGCGTTCATTCGCGACTACAATCTGTGGGTGCGGGATGTCGCAACCGGGCGTGAAACGCAGCTCACCACCGATGGACAAAAGGACTTCGGCTATGCGACCGACAACGCCGGCTGGGTGAGGAGCGATCGTCCGGTGCTCCTCTGGTCCCCCGACTCACGCAAGATCGCGACGTTTCAGCAGGACGACCGCGCACTGGGGGAGATGTACCTGGTGCGCACCAAGGTCGGCCACCAGGAGCTCGAGGCGTGGAAGTATCCGCTTCCGGGCGACAGCGCGATCTCGATGATTCAACGGGTCGTGATTGATCTCGATGGGCCGAAGGTAATCCGGCTCCAGATGCCGGCCGACGCTCACCGATCGACACTCTGCGATCACGTCGTGTGTCGCGGATCGCCGAACTGGGTCGACGTCGAATGGTATCCGGATGGCTCGCACGTCGCGTTTGTCTCGACGTCCCGCGATCACAAGCACGAGGTATTGCGCGTAGCTGATGCCAGCACGGGCGCTGTGCGCGACGTTCTGAGAGAAGATGTGGCGACGCAATTCGAATCCGGCAACGGTGCCGTGAACTGGCACGTGTTGCCCGCATCTAATGAAGTATTGTGGTTTTCCGAGCGTGACGATTGGGGTCAGCTCTACCTCTATGACCTGAACACCGGCGCGCTCAAGTCCAAAATCACCAGCGGACAAGGCAACGTCGCGCAGGTTCGACGCATCGATACGAAAAACCGTATCGTCTATTTCGTCGGCAACGCAAAGGAGCAGGGCCGCGATCCGTACTTTCGCCATTTCTACAAAATCGGAATGGATGGAAAGGGTCTCAGTCTTCTTACTCCCGAGAACGCCGATCATGAAATAAGTCTCGCGCCATCCGCGGATTACTTCGTCGACACCTTTTCGCGGCCAGATCAGGCGCCGGTGACGGTACTCCGTGACTTGAACGGCAAAACAATTCTCACGCTGGAGCGCGCGGACATCACCCGGCTTCAGGCGAGGGGCTGGAGGCCGCCGACGCCAATCACTGTCAAAGCGCGGGATGGCAAGACCGATCTATATGGCTTGATGTACCTGCCGACGAATCTCGAGCGCAGCAGGAAGTATCCAATCATCAACCACATCTACCCGGGGCCACAGACCGGGAGCGTGGGCGGTCGCAGCTTTGTGCCGGCCCGTGGAGACGCGCAGGCGCTCGCCGAGCTTGGCTTCGTTGTCGTCGAGATCGACGGAATGGGCACACCGTGGCGATCGAAATCATTTCACGATGCGTACTTCGGCAAAATGGGAGACAACACCCTCCCCGATCAGGTAGCAGCGATGCGCGAGCTCGCTACCCGCTATCCGTTCATCGACATCAACCGCGCCGGCATCTACGGGCATAGCGGCGGCGGGTTCGCAGCGGCCGATGCGATGTTCCGCTATCCCGACTTCTTCAAGGTCGGAATCTCCGAAGCTGGCAATCACGATCAGCGGAACTACGAAGATGATTGGGGCGAGCGCTACCAGGGCCTGTTGACCCGCACTGGCGACAGCGACAACTATGCAAACGAAGCCAACGAGACCTACGCCAGGAATCTCAAGGGAAAGTTGCTGCTTGCTCACGGCACCATGGACGACAACGTCCCGCCCAGCAACACCCTGCTTGTCGTGAACGCGTTGATCGCCGCCAACAAGGATTTCGATTTGATATTGCTGCCGAATCGCGCGCACGGCTTCGGTAACGAGCCCTACATGGTCCGGCGCCGCTGGGACTATTTCGTCAAAAACCTCCTCGGCGTCGAGCCGCCGAAGGAATACGAGATCAAAGCGGGGCGGAGATGAGATTGCAAACCGCGAACGACTTGCTGGCGGCTTGCGGCCGTCGGCTGGCGGCCGGCAGCGGACCGATTGCCGCCAGCCGCCGGCGTCTGTTTGCAATTCTCGTCTTCCTTCCCTTAGCTGCATCAGCTCAGGAAGCTCCTCGAGTCTTCACCCACGCCGACACCCTCCGCGGTTCCAATGGCCCTCACCGCTCCTGGTGGGATGTCTCCTTCTACGATCTCCACGTCAAAGCCAACCCGGTCGATAGCAGCATCGTTGGATACAATGCAATCAGTTATCGCGTCGTGAAGCCTGCGAGGGAGATGCAGATCGATCTTCAGATGCCGCTCGTTGTCGACAGCATCATTCAGGATGGTCGACAGCTCACCTCGCGTCGCGACGGCAATGCGTTCTTCGTCTCACTGGTCGCACCACAGCCGGCACGAAGCGTCAAGACGATCACGGTCTACTATCACGGTAAGCCGGTCGTCGCTACGCGCGCCCCCTGGGATGGTGGATTCGTCTGGGCAAAGGACAGCCTGGCGCGCGATTGGGTCGTCACCGCGAACGAAGGATTGGGCGCCAGCGTCTGGTGGCCCGACAAAGATTACCTCGCCGACGAACCCGACAGCCAGCGCGTCGCGATCACGGTTCCCGACTCACTGTTCGACGTCTCCAACGGACGGCTGCGCTCGACCACGCGCAACGCCGATGGCACCACGACCTACGAATGGTTCGTCAAAAATCCAATCAACAACTACGACATCGCGGTCAACGCTGGCCACTACGCGCACTGGAACGACAACTATCAGGGCGAGAAAGGAAATCTGACGCTCGATTTCTATCCGCTCGATTATCACGTCGACACTGCGCGCAAACAGTTCCAGCAAGTGAAGCCGATGCTCCAGTGTTTCGAGAGCTGGTTCGGCCCCTACCCATGGTATGAGGACGGCTACAAGCTCGTCGAGACTCCGCACCTGGGGATGGAGCACCAAAGCGCCGTCGCTTACGGCAATCACTACAAGAACGGATACCTCGGCCGCGATCGGTCAGCGACCGGACACGGCTTGCTCTGGGATTTCATCATCATCCACGAGAGCGCGCACGAATGGTGGGGCAACAGCATCACCATGAAGGACCAGGCCGACATGTGGATCCACGAGAGCTTCGCGACCTACGCCGAGGGGCTTTTCACGGAATGTCAGCAGGGCAAGCAGGCCGGGCAGGAGTACACTATCGGCCAGCGGAAAATCGTTCGCAACGACGAGCCCATTATTGCCGCCTATGGCGTGAACGCAGAGGGCTCGGGCGATATGTACGACAAGGGCGCCAATATGCTACTCGCCATCCGTCAACTCGTCGACGATGACACTCGCTGGCGCGGCATTCTGCGCGGATTGAACAAGACTTTCTGGCATCAGACAGTGACTACCCACCAGATCGAGGATTACATGAGTCGCGAGTCGGGTCTGAAACTCGGTAAAGTCTTCGATCAATACTTGCGCACGACCAGAATTCCGACGCTCGAATACAAGCTCGAGGGCAACAAGCTCAGTTACAGGTGGTCGAATGTCGTGCGTGGATTTGCGATGCCGGTCAAAGTGACGACATCGACGGGACGGTACGGCTGGATCCGACCAACCGAGCGGTGGAAATCGACGGCGATAAAACTCGACCGGCCTGAGGACTTCCGCGTCGACGAGACTTTCTACGTCAACGCGAGAGATATCCTCAAGCCGGTCGTGGATTCAACTAACGTGCGTAGAGCCCAGTAATCCTGGCGCTGGCGAGCTGGTTGGCGTGGATGTAGAAGCCAACCATCGCTGCCGTTGCATTTCCGGGCACGTCGAGCTTGTCGGTCTTCAGCGCGTAAACGGTGAAGTGATAGTGGTGCGGTTTGTCGCCCTGCGGGGGACACGGACCGCCATATCCCTTGTTGCCGAAATCGGTGTTGCCCTGCTGACTGCCGCGCGGAGCGTTGCGCCCGTTGCCGGCTCCCGCCTGCAGTCCGGTAGCATCTGCCGGAATGTTGTACATCACCCAGTGCCACCAACCACTGCCGGTCGGCGCGTCCGGGTCATACGCGGTCACAGCGAATGATTTGGTTCCCGCGGGAGCGCCGCTCCAGTTCAATGCCGGAGAGACGTTCTGACCATTGCAGCCCATGCCGTTGAAGACATGCTCGGTCGTTATTCGTCCCTTCGACGTCAGATCGGGAGCAGTCACCTTGAAGTGCGCCGCAGCGACGGTTTTGCCCTTCGCCTTGGCTTTGGATGCGCTTGCCTGCGCGCCGATCGATGCGGCGGAAATCATCAGCATCGCTGCGCCGATTGCCGCCGTGCGGTAGTGGAGTGAGCCCAACATCATCGTCCTCCTCTTGGATGTTCACCAGAACCAGAACGGGGGCGCGCCACTTTCAGGCTAGCGAGCCGTCGCGCCCATCCACCCCAAGATAATTGCGCCGGCGATCACAAACGACACCAGGTTGTAGCCGGTGTCGATTAACCACAGTTGCCGCGGCTTCATCGAGAAGAGTGACGTGGCGAACGAAGTGGGAAGAACGAAGCCAAACCAGCAGAAGAAGCCGAGCTTCATCCCTCGCCACGCCCAGTTGCCGGTGGCAGTCGCATGATTGGGCACGAACGCGTTGGCGAGCACCGCCATCGCCCACGCGATGATCAATGCGGTGATGAATGCCATCAAGTACATCACCGGCATGTTGGACCGAGCAGCATCTGCGCGCATCTGCTCTTCGGTTCGGCCTTGTAGCGCTATCCACCTCTTGGCGAACAACGCCGGGGAATACCAAAGGCCGCCCAGCACGAAGATCACGATCGCAGCGACGATTACGGCAAGGTAGTTCACCTGGGGCACCAGCATGAGACTCCTCGTATGTGAATTGGCGAGACGAATCTAGGTACGACTGGCCAATCGCGCAGCAGTACAAATGAGATCGATCGCAGCGCGTGCCGCCGATCCATCTGTGTCCGCGCTCGGGTCAAACGCTGACAGCGTTATCGCGCCGATCTCGAGCTTGTCTGCGATCGAAGACAAAGCGTAGCGCGCGTCATCCAGCGTTAATCCGCCTGTGACAGCGAAGGTGTTGGCCGCCGCAACCGAAGCGTCGAGCACATCCAGATCGAGATGCACATAAATTCGCTCGACTTGCTCGCTCAAAAATTGTAATCGGCGGGAAAGGCTGTCACGCAGCTGTCGCGTCGCGACCACGCTCACCGTCGATTCGTCGAGCAGCTCGCTCTCCAGCGAGTCGATGTCGCGCGTCCCGATCAGACAGATGCGGTCGTCAGCGATCGGTGAGAATCCGGGAACCGTCGCGGCGAGCTGAGTCCAGCAGCGGCCGGTGATGATGGCAACGGCGGTTCCATCGAGAAAGCCGCTGGTCGTCGTTTCGGGTGTGTTGAAATCCGCGTGCGCGTCGAACCACGCTACCCCGATTGAATCCGTTCCGAGCCCGGCGAGCGTTCCAACTGCGGTGTTGCAGTTACCGGCGAGTACGATCGGAAAGCGTCCCGTATCACGAGCCTCGCGTACCGCTCCGGCGAGCATGCGCATCAGCTCGAAGCTGGATTGGATCTCCGCCTGCCACTTGTCGGGGTCCAGCTCGGCCAGGCGAACGCTGACTTTATGACCGGCTGCCCGCAGTTCTTCGACGAGCCCCGCCTTTAGCAACGCCTCCGGTCCCGCCCCCATTCGCAGACCGCGATGGCCGGAGTCATACGGCACTGCGAGGATTTGAATTTCCACGGCGGGAAACTACAACGAAAAACTGCGAGCAGTCCGCTACTGCTTAGTCCCTGTAGATGTCCGGGAACTCTTTCCTCAGCGCGACCAGCTTCGGTTTGTCGTTGATCACGATGTACAACTGGTTGGGATGCTGCTCCAGATAATGCTGGTGGTATTCCTCGGCTTCGTAGAAACCGTGAAGCGGGGCAACCTGGGTCACGATGGGACTCGAGAACGTCTTCGCAGCGGTGAGCTGCTTGATGTAGCTCTCGGCGATCTTCTGCTGCTGGGCGTTGCGATAGAAAATGGCGGAGCGGTATTGCGTGCCGTGATCCGGTCCCTGGCGATTTAGCTGAGTCGGATCGTGCGCGACAGAGAAAAAGATCTGCAGCAGCTTGCCATACGCCACCTGTGACGGATCGTAGATCACTTCTACCGATTCCGCGTGCCCGGTGTCGCCAGTGCTGACCTGCTCGTACGTCGGGCTGGCGAGATTCCCACCCGCGTATCCCGAGATCGCTTTCTTCACACCTTTGACGTGATCGAACACTGCCTCGACTCCCCAGAAACAGCCGCCGGCAAACACCGCGGTGTCTTCCGCAGCCGCAGGGGTGAGCTCGGCACCGATCGCGGGCGCGCTGACGAACCCGTTCGGTCGGACCGCACCACTCGTGATGCGAGACGCCAATAAGACCAGAGCAATCGGGATGACGACGACGAAAGCGAGGAAGCTGGAGAGGGAACGGTTCATCTTATTCTCATTGAAGACAGGTGACACATATGAAACCGAGATCAGGGCGCATTGTTCCCACACACATGTGATTATTGCGACGATGCAGAGTCGTGTGACGCGGGGTGTAATCAGACACTGCAGCGATGAGGAGCCGGTCTCTTTCCATCAGGTAAAAATTGGGGGTAGCCGCCGCTCGGATGCACGTCGAAATGGATAACTCTGCACCAGGCGCTCGTCGATCTCTGCATCCGGTGCGTTCGCCCCGGACAGGTACAGCCACTCGATCTCGACGAACTCACCATCTCGCCACATTCCAATTCCTACCTGGCGCTCCAGATCGAGCTCGTGCTTGGAGGCATGGGCGAGACTTTCCAGCGCGTCATTGCTCCGGTCATGAAACTCCCGGGTCAGTGGCAGGATGATAAACCCGCAGCCTGTCTTCGAGGACGCCACTCTATATGGTAGCTCGAGCTTGTCGGCGCGCACTGACTCGAGCGCCAGCCGCAGCTGTTCGCTCAGGGCGCGCAGCTCATAACGTCCAAGCATCGACAGCTCAAACAGAATCCGATAATGGTCGTTGTCGGCGAAATCATCCTCCTGTGCCGCGATCGACGCTGCCAGATTGTCGAGGACGAAGGTGAACTCGCAGACCGCCGGACTTCTCCTCGCGCGCGCGGCAGCTTCCAGGCGCTGGTCCGGAGGCGATTCGAAATCTTCGAGCAGATACTGCCCAATCAGCGCGGTCTCGCTCACCGCCGTGGTTGGCGGATCCCACCCCAGCAGGATGTCCCGCCGGAAGTTGAAGTATTCGAGCAGCTCCGCGGGCGTCACGAAGTGGTCGCAGATCTCGAAAAAGTCGGTGTCGCGAAGCACGTGGACGAAGGTGCCGTTGCGCACACGCTTGAACCGCGCGACGCGAAACGGTCGCGTTTTCGGCGGCACCCGATAGACGACGACGCCCACGAGTGATTCGGTCTCCTTCGGTGAAACGGTGACGCGATGTCCGAAATCATTCACCAGGGAGATCGCCGAGTACGTCGCCAGCAGCTCGCGGGTGTTTTGAATCAGTCTCACCCCTTTTCGCACGACTTGTGTTGCTGCCCACCTCTCGAGCTCGCCGGCCTTGACTACTCCGTGCGATTCGCGCTCACACAGCTGGAAAATGAACCCGATGCTGTTGGTCAGCAGCATTCGATCCGCCAACCCAGGCTGAGTCTCAGTGCCGTGCGGCAGCTGGTTTGTCGACACCGCAAACGCCCGGGCGAAGACGTTCGCGTGTTGTTGCGCGATGAAGTCGTGAAGGAGGGAGACGGCTTCCTGCGCGCTCTCTTTCACATGCCGCTCTAGAATCGACGTCGTCGTTCCCATGCCAGCAACAATGCCGCGCCGAGGATTCCGGTGACGATACAGAAAAGATAAAGAACCTGGATGCTCACCAGACCGAGCAGTGGATTGGCATCGCTGAACGGGCGGAAGGGCCGCATGTCGGCGTGCATGATTCCATCCAGGAACGAGTGAAAAACTCCCCCGAACAATCCGCTGTAAGCGGCGATGAGCAATCGGTACTCAACGGCCAGCGCTTCCGGAACTGCGTCGCGTGGTTTCGCCCACGCCCGCCCGATCCGTGAAACGATCAATCCGCAGACGAGCCCAATCAACCCGCCAAGGAAAAAGCTGTGCGCCTGACGGTGGACCGGATAATCGCCCTTGAACAAATAGTAGCCAGACTCGATGTCGATGACGACCTGCGCGACCGAGTACGCCGCGAGCGAGAAGTTGCGCGGTGCGGCCGCCTTGATCAGCAGGCCCGGGCCGAGGTGGAACGGGGTTGCCGGCATGGATTGAATTCAAATCTAGCCTCGGGCGCTCGCATCACCGCCATCTACGTGCTCCGGGCCTGGCTGAACTTCACACTGTACTGGATTTCGATCGCCGGGTAGCTTAGGCCAATGCCGGCCCACGAAATACTTGGCAAATGGGAAAGCTTCTACGTCATTGTCGGCTCGTCAGCGGGCGCGTTGACGGGTCTCCAGTTCGTGGTCATGGCCATTGTTGCCGACCAGCCGGGTCGCGGGGGACACCAGGAGATCGCCGCCTTCGGTACGCCGACAGTCGTTCACTTCATGGCGGTGCTGCTCATCGGCGCGATCATCAGCGCGCCCTGGGAGGAACTGAACCACGTCGCCTACATGATTGGATTATTTGGCCTGACCGGGATTATCTACACCGCGATCATCACCCGTCGTGCCAGCCGCACCGAGCGATACCAGCCTGTGCTCGAGGACTGGATCTTCCACGCCGTGCTGCCGTTCGTCGCCTATGTGCTGATGCTTGCGGCTGCGCTTGCGATCACGCGGTTTGATACGCCCTCTCTGTTCGCAATCGGGACTGCTTCGTTAATTCTCCTGTCGGTCGGCGTCCACAATGCGTGGGATACCGTTACATATCTCGCGCTCGACATGCCCGACCATCACGACGCTCCCAGGTCCGGCTCGCCGACAGTAAACCAATAACGCCGGTGACCGATACCTCCGACTTCGCCGTTCCAGCCACGGCGACGCCCCAGACTGCGCGCGGTTATTGGGAAAACATCAAAGAGGCGCTGCGGGGAGCCCACCACGACTACACCAGCGGCCCAATCGGTCAGGCGATCTTCCTGCTCGCCGTGCCGATGGTGCTCGAGACAGTACTCGAGAGCGTCTTTGCCGTCGTCGACGTCTTCTTTGTCTCGCGCCTCGGCGCCGACGCGGTAGCCACGGTCGGCATCACCGAGTCGATGATGGTTCTCATCTACACGATGGCGATGGGACTCGGCATCGGGGCAACCGCGACTGTCGCGCGCCGGATTGGCGAGAAGGATTCAGAAGGTGCCTCGCACGCCGCAGCGCAGGCGATTCTGCTCGCCACCGGCATAGCGGTCACCCTCGGCGTGCTCGGCGCAGTGACGGCCCCGGTGCTGCTGCGTGCGATGGGCGGATCGGATGGTGTGCTAGCCAACGTTCTATTCACCCGCATCATGCTGGGCGGGAACATTGTCGTGCTGCTGTTGTTCCTGGTCAACGCGGTTTTTCGCGGTGCCGGGGACGCTGTGATTGCAATGCGGGTGCTGTGGCTCGCCAACAGCATCAACATTTTCCTCGGCCCGATGCTGATTCTCGGAGTCGGTCCGTTTCCGCGACTTGGTGTGGTCGGCGCGGCGGTGGCGACCACCATCGGCCGCGGAACTGGTGCTTTGTACGCCCTCAGCCGGCTATTCCGCCCTGGCGCTCGCGTTCGGGTCAGACGGCACCACTTCAAGCTCGATCCGAAGTTGATGTGGCAGATGATTCGTTTGTCGGGATCCGGGACGTTTCAGATTCTGATCGGCAGCGCGAGCTGGATCGGGCTGGTCCGAATCATCTCCGACTTCGGCAGCACCGCGCTCGCCGGCTACACCATTGCGGTGCGCATCATCATGTTCGCACTGCTGCCATCGTGGGGCGTCAGCAACGCAGCCGCAACGATGGTCGGTCAGGCTCTTGGCGCGAAGAAACCCGATCGCGCTGAGCGCGCGGTGTGGATGGCGGGCAAATACAACGTGGTATTTTTGAGCTCGATTGGACTGATATTCGTAATTCTCGCCGGACCGATTGCGGCGCTCTTCACTTCTGATCCAGTAATCGGCGGCTACGCTGTCGCCGGTCTGCGGACAGTGGCCTTCGGCTTTCCGCTCTACGCGTACGGCATGGTGCTGAACAGTGCGTTCAACGGCGCGGGTGACACCTGGACACCGACGTGGATCAACCTGTTCGTGTTCTGGGCCTTCTGCATTCCGCTGGCGGCTCTGCTCGCGCTGCCACTGCATCGCGGGCCGCGTGGAGTGTTCTTCGCGATGTTACTGACGTACTCCGTGCACGCGGTGGTGAGCGCGTGGTTCTTCAGAAAGGGTCGCTGGAAAACCCGAAGGGTGTAAGCGCGCGACTACCTGCGGGGGACGAGTCGCGTGCCGAGGTACGATGCCCAGGTCGTGCCCTTGTGCTGGCCGGCGTTGGATAAAACGATGACGATGGTTCCGTCGGGCAGCATTCGCGCGACCGACGTGTTTCGCGCGTCGCCGCTGCCCGAGTGCATGATCTCCGCTACGCGGCCATTGCGGATATACATACGGTTGCCATAACCGTAGTGGATCTCGTAGGGCGGCTCGCTGCGTACGTGCATCAGCGGAGACTCCAGCTCCCGGCTCTCAGTGCGTCCGAACAGCTTACCGTCGTGAATGGCTGTCAGCCATTTATAGAGGTCGTGGGCGGTGCTGCGCATGCCGTT
>Ga0207665_10000446_pt1 | contig 28349 bp, 17 predicted proteins | sample LARL112metaG_FD_184351 | JGI IMG/M metagenome (GOLD analysis project Ga0207665, IMG submission 184351) | Corn, switchgrass and miscanthus rhizosphere microbial communities from Kellogg Biological Station, Michigan, USA - LAR L11-2 metaG... | ecosystem: Host-associated > Plants > Roots >... | reverse complement strand
GATTTATGCATATGTAAGCTTGAAACGAGCAGTGAACTGGAAGTGTGGCGCTTTCAATACGGCCCCAAGTTGGTCCTTAGTCGTGCAGGACAACACTCAAAAGGGATTTGTTGACGTGAATCTCGCCGTCGTATTGGATGAAACCTAATTTCCTGAATTTGTTCATGAAGTAATTGACCCGGGAGCGCGTTGTTCCAATCATCTCCGCGAGCATCTCTTGCGATACATTGGGAATTACCTTTTGCGGCTGCTCCTGCGCTCCGTACCGCGCTAACAGAAGCAGAGTGCGCGCCAAGCGCTTTTCGCTCGAGTTGAAGAGCTGGTCTATCAGATCCTCTTCAATGCGAGCGTTTCGAGCCAGAGTGTAGGCGATGAAGCGATCGGAGAACTCGTGCTCCTCGTGGAGCACCCGCTCCAACTCGCGTTTCTCAATGACGAGAACCGTGGTGAGTGCAGTCGTGGTCGCGGTAGCCATGCGAATGGACTGGCCGGCAAGGCAGCCTTCCCCAAAAAAATCACCGGGTCCGAGAATCGCCACAATGGCTTCTTTGCCGGTCGCATTGACAACTGTAAGCTTCACACCGCCTTCCTGAATGTACATGACATTGTTCGCGGGATCGCCTTGCGCGAAGACGACTGCTCTTCCACTAAACTTGGCTAGCCTTCTCCTCAGACCGCTGGAGTCGAGAAATTGTTGCACATCGAACGCCGGGCTTTTCAAATTTAGTTTTGGCGGGGGCCGGCGGAGCTCGACGTGTATTAGTCCAATTGGAGAAGGCTTTGTTGAACTCAGCTTCGACTCCGCATAGGAAGCATTTGATTTCGTTTTCATCGCTCGGTTCTCCGATCACGGTTGACCGGACTGGGACCGGATCCAACGGGAAGCTACACGTTCTCCCTGAACGGGATTATGTAGCGAACGGAATAAGCGCGGTACCGGGGATGCTGCTAAATATGAAGAGCTTTGTACGGGGAAACCCTGACAAGGAGGGTAGTATGGCGGGAGGAACCAAATCGCTACCGAGCCGAGTGGCCCGGCTCATTCTCCATGGCTTCGGGAGTCAATAGACCCATTTGCACGGCAAAACGAATGACATCACTGCGCGTTCGAAGTCCGAGCTTCTCAGCAATACGTGAACGATACGTCTCGACGGTTTTCACGCCTACCGAAATCTGTTTGGCGATTTGTGCACTAGCGTAACCTCGCGCCACGAGTCCCAGCACCTGCAGCTCACGGTCACTAAGGATGTTTGTCGTCTGCGTGGGATCGGCTTTTGTGCCTTTCTTGGCCAGCACGTCCTGGACAAGAATGCGGGCCAAACGCGGGTCCACGAAGACCCCTCCGCAGTGCACCGCGCGAATAGCGGCAATCAGCTCTGAATCCACCGCTCTTTTCAACAAGTAGCCGGAGGCGCCGGCGGCCAGAGCCGAGCGCAGGTATGCGGGGTCATCATGCATCGTGAGGACGAGCACCCGTGTTTCGCGGCAGTTTCGCGCAATCTCCTGCAGGGCTTTCATACCGCTAACTCGAGGCATGGTGAGGTCCAGCAAGGTCACGTCCGGCTTGGATTCCTGGACCTTCTGGATCGCTTTCTCTCCATCCGGAGCTTCGGACACAACTTCCATATCGGCCTGGGCATTCACGAGCATTCTCAGCCCTGCGCGGAGAATGGCGTGGTCATCCACGATCATGACTCTGATCGTGCGCGTTCGCACCACCATTTCAGGTACTCCCCCGCTCCATCCGAGGCTGGAGATCCTGGCTGGCAAGTGGGACTCGCACCAAAACTTTGGTTCCCCTGCGTTGGGAAGCGAAACTAACCGTTCCGCCCAACATTGCTGCTCTCTCTCTCATACTCTGAATGCCCAGGCGGTGGGAGGAGACAGCCACGGCCTTAGCATCAAAGCCGCATCCGTCATCGACTATCGCTACCTCCAAAGCCGTGGCGGAACACGCAGATTTGATGCTGACTTTCTTGGCTCCCGAATGTCTGGCTACGTTTGTCAGGGCCTCCTGAACAATGCGATACAACCCGATTTGGACTGCTGAAGGCAGGTTGCCGGAATCAAGTCCATTGAGCTTGAGATCCACAGATATGTTGTGGGTCTTTATGTACTCGGCAACGTATCGGCTTAGAGCAACACCCAAACCATGGTCGTCCAGCACTGTAGGGTGAAGCCCACGGGCGAGCCGGCCGACCTCGTCGATGGCCTGTGCCGTGATTTCCCGCAGCCGATGTCCCTTCGCCTTGGCGTCCGCGATGTTCCGTGAGTCTTCCAAACTACGCAGGCCGACCAGCAGAGAGGTCAGCAACTGACCCGCTTCATCGTGCAATTCTCGTGCGATCCGGCGCCTTTCCTCCTCTTGAGCCGAAAGCACGCGCTCCAGCAGAAGCCGGCGCGTGGCTTCGCGCTCTATCTCTTCCTTGGCTTGCCGAAGCTCAGGGGTTTCCACTAGCTCCCAATGGCCCCGCCTCCTGGCGATTGCAAATTGGTGGATACGCGCCACATCAAAGGTACGAGCAGCGCTAATGGCGTCGAGTGGGTAGCTGCACAACACAAGCGCCCGTTCATGGGAGATCAACCGGTCAAGTTCCTGCTCGTATTGCGAAAACTCTTTCCACTCAGTCTTCGTTGGCCAAGCTTCGTTACCATTGATTCTGATTCCGGCGTAGCCTCTCGCCAGAGCCTGCGTGAGCTTTGCTCTCAACGTGCTGATGAGCCGCTGTACACTGAAGGTACTGTCTTTGAGGTACCACTGCGAATACGGAACAACCTGTATGTCGCCGGCCGCAAGGCGCTGATCGGCGTCAGATACAGCGCGCCTCAATGCGTTTGTCGCCTCCTCTTCGTTGAGGGGGTCCAGAACCGCCCAAATGCATAATTCGTTGCCCTCCAATCCCACTTTGAAATAGGGAATCAAAATGTCGAGCAGATCCTCTTTCGTCTCGTAGAAATGACAGAAATGGGTGCCCCAGGGCAAAGCGCCCACAGCGCTGATGCCGGTATCTCTTAGTTCCGTGCCCAATGGCGGCAACTCCTCACCTCATTATTCTGACACGGCGCTTCGGTCACGGACAATGGCATTGAAGACGCCGTTGATCGAATGGATGGCGGCGCGCTACGTTAGCGCTTGAATGCGAGGAGAACGCGCTCCGAGCCATAGCCCTTTCCGCGGGCTCCCGCGGGGGCATTTCAGATTTTTGTCCGCGGCGCTGCTAGTGGGTCAGTTTGAATTTTGACCCCTACTGTCACGATTAAGAAAATTCAAACCGATGACCCGCCACCGGCCATTCGCCTCACAAGCCGGGGGACAGAGGGGACGTTCTCTCTGGCGGGTGCGCGGAAAGCGGCGTCACTACAGAGGGACAAAGAACGGGTCTAAAGACCCGCCACTACAAAGGAGCGGCGGCTGCGAAGGCGGCTTGCTGTTCGCCATGTGGAGGAGCTTGTACGACTGCCTGAGTTACGGCAGGAGCTTTCTCCGCCGGGTACGTCACATAGAGGGCCACGCCCGTCAAAAGTGTTCCCGCAAAAAGATTTCCGAGCGTGACAGGGAACAGATTCCAGAAAAGCGCCTGAGCCACGGAGATAGGTGCCCCGAGGATCATTCCTGAGGGGATGAGAAACATATTGACGACGGAGTGCTCGAAGCCAAGGGCGAAAAACGTCATGATGGGAAGCCACATCGCCGCGATTTTTCCGACCGTGGACCTCGACACCAAAGCGAGCACAGCTCCGATCGTCACCATCCAATTGCAGAGAACGGCCTTCACCAGCGCGGTGCCCCAGCCACTGTAGCCGAGCGCCGCGTAAGCCAAGGTTTTCTTTTGCGCGGCTTGTTTCAGAAGATCCGCCACGGCGCCGCCATTGCCAGTGCGCCAATTGGTAATCACGAGATAAAAAAGCACCGCGTAGAGCACGCTGCCGATCATGTTCCCGAGGTACACCCAGCCCCAATTGCGAAGCAGCTTTGTGACGCGGACAGTCCCGGCCATGACTCCGGCGGGCAACAAAGCGAAGTTGCCGGTAACCAGTTCCATTCCCAGAAGGACGAGGATGACGAAGCCGACAGGGAAAAGAATGGCGCCGACGATGGGAGGAAGACCTTGTGACAAGACCACAAACACGAGCGAAGTCGCGTACCCGAGAAATGCGCCCGCGAGGATTCCCCGAATCAACAAGTCACGCGCCGACAGCTCAGACTTTCTCTTCGCCAATTGCACCGCTTCCAGCATTACGTCCCTGGGGCTTACGTAATCCGTCATGATTCTTCCTCCTACGCACAATTTCTTGCTGGCCGTGACTGCCAAAAGGCATTCACCCGCTCTTACGCGACACCACGAAACGTTCTGCCAGCAAACGTTTCCTCAAGCCGGCACGGAAAGTTGCGGCAATACGCGCGCGAAGCGCCACGAAGCCAATCCTGCCGTTGCGGCAGCCGTGAAAAGCGGATCACTCAAGGCGGCGTGCCCTCTGGCTTCCATGTCGAACTGGTACGACTGGATGACGCTGGCGACGACATCCGGGAACGATTCGTCGCACGGCACAGTCTCCAGAATCTCCTGGCCTGCCATCGCGTGGGGGCCAGTCCGACCGCCCGTGTAGATCGCAACCGCGTCCACTATCTTTCCGTCAATTCGCGTCTTGAAACCGCGAAATCCGATGTCGGCAGCCTGATGGTTGCCGCAGCCCGCCGGACAACCGGACCAGTGAATCGTCAGCGGATTGACGCTGGCGCCCATTTTGTTGTGCAAGGCTTCGGAGAGGGCGATTGCGCGGCTCTTCGTTTCGATGAGGGCCAGGTTGCAATAATCCGTTCCGACGCATGCGACCAATCCACGCACAAGAGGCGAGGGACGAGGTGAAAGCTGCGCAAGCAGGGGCTCTTCCAGGAGTTTGGCCACGCGAGCCGCTGGAACATTGTGGATGATGACGTTTTGACCTGTTGTAAAGCGAATCTTGCCGTCTCCGTGGACGTCGGACAAGCGCGCAAGCTCGTCGAGTTGATCCGGGTTGACTCTGCCGGTAGGAATGCAAAGGCCTACGGCGACAAGTCCCGACTGTTTCTGTGAGCTAACACCAAGATGGTCCGAATGCCTGGACCCACGCATGTCTCTGCCCTGAAACGCCAGCTCGTGGCCGAGACGGGCCACGAGTTCGGCGCGCAGCCGGCGCAGGCCCCATTCCTCAATCAGAAAGGCAAAGCGGCACTTGGAACGCGCCTCGCGCGGGCCGTGGTCGCGGTAAATCTTGATCAGCTCGACCACCACGGCCGCCGCCTGAAAGATTTCTACAAAGACATTCAGAGGCGAAGCGACGGTGAATCCTCCGGAGCCCATCTTCCCGCCTACCAGCACATTGAAACCGAGACGCCCAGCTTTCTTCGCTGGAACGAGGGCGATGTCCTGGGACTCGCTGTGCGTGCAATTGTCAGTGCAACCCGTAACCACGATGTTGAATTTGCGGGGCAGGTTGGTGAATTCCGGATTGCCCTCGCTGCCGACGATGATGCGATCGAGCTCCTGGACAACGGGAGACGCGTCAAACAATTCGTGAGGCGTCAGGCCCGCCATGGCACAGCCGTTGATGTTGCGAACGTTATCGATGCCCGTCTGGAGCGTCCGGAGGTCCACGCCACGCAGTTTTTCGAAGATTTCCGGAACCGTGTCGAGAGTGAAACCGCGCAGCTCGATTTGCTGCCGCGTGGTAATGTCCAAAACGCCGTTGCCAAGCCGCCGAGAGAGCTCCGCGATGGTGCGCAGCTGTTCGCTCTTCGCAAAGCCGTTGGGCATGCGAATGCGCATCATGAATTTACCGGGCGTGGGCTTGCGGAAAAACACGCCAATCCACTTCAACAGTTCTTTTTCAGCAGGAGTGAGCGCTTCGGCGCCGCGTTCGATGATTTGAGGGAGCTGTTCCAGGATGCGCAGGCCGTCGCCGTTCATCGAGGCTTTGTAGCCTTCGACGGCGTTCATGCCAGCAGGGATTTGTTCGACAGATGGCGACGTCATCTTGCCACTCGCGATAAACATGAGGAATGTTGTCATTTCCCCCGAGCCTAAGGCCAACGCAAAATTTGCGTGGCGTCTATCGAAAATCGTGGGGAAGGCGGAGATGTCTGTGCGTTGGAGATGACTCCTCTCGCATGTTTCCGAAACGCTATGATTCCATTCGGGTTAGGGAGTAGAAATTCGGCGAGAAGCGCGGGATTTGATTCGAAATATGTGCTGGGTTAGGTGGCGCGCCTACCGCAATCATTTCAAATTGGCGGGAATAAACTGAGCAGTCGGGCAGTCCAAGCTGGACAAAGGGGTGTGTGCAGGCTGGCTGGACAGTGCGGCGAAGCCGACCTCGCGCATGGGATAATTTATCTTGACGACCAACAAGAGCTTGGCATATATGGTCGCTATCTTTGCCGCGCGGCGGGAACGTGCCTGCCGTGAGGCTTCTCCCCAAGTGGTGTAACAGACGGTTGGCGGGGGATGTGGTGGGTGGTGAAGCAAATGACGGGGGAATTTTCCGGCGTTGCCCGGAGGCTCTTCACGTCGGCGCGCCTACGCTCCTCTTTCCTAGTTTCGCAATCTTCAAAATCAAAAGGGGTGGAACCGTGAAGAAGATAGGCGCACTTTTCTTTTTTGCCGGGTTATTGTTAGCCCTTTCAATGTCTGCGCAACCAGCAGAAGCGCAAACGTTGACCTCGGGCACGGTCATCGGAACGGTTACGGATCCGAGTGGTGCCGCAGTTCTCGATGCGATGGTGGTCCTCCGCAATAAAGCTACCAATGGTCAGTTAACACAAAATAGCAACTCTGCCGGCCAATATACGTTTGCAAATGTGGCTCCCGGCGAGTATCAGGTCACGGTTAAAAAGGCCGGGTTCCGAACCGCGGATGTCGCCGCGCTAACAGTGGATGTGGCGAAGAGCTACACCCTGGATTTCAAGATGGAATTGGGGCAGGTCGCAGAAGTTGTCCAGGTTGAGGCCGGAGCGCGTGTTGAATTACAAACCACGGACGCAACCGTCGGCAACGTCCTCGCGGGCTCGGAGATGGAGAGCTTTCCGGCGCTGACTCGCCAGGTGAATGAACTGCTTACCCTGCAGCCGGGCGCCACTCCCACCGGGGAGATTACCGGCGCGCGAAGCGATCAGAGCAGTTTTACCTTGGACGGAATTGATGTGACTAATAATTCCGTGGGGGGCTTGGGAACGTTCACATTCCTTCCGATTGACAGTGTAGATGAATTCCGCGTCAGTGTCGCCAACCCCAATGCCGAATACGGCCGGGGCGCGGGCGGTCAAGTCTCGTTAGTAAGCCGCTCGGGTACTGACCAGTACCATGGCTCCGCTTATTGGTATCACCAGAATGACAATTTGAACGCGAATAGCTGGGATAATAACCGCCTGAAATTGGCTAAGCCGGAATTAAAGGACAACCGATTTGGAGCGCGCGCAGGAGGGCCACTGCCATTCCTGTGGCATAAGAAGACATTCTTCTTCGCGAACTACGAAGGCCGTCGCTTCCCCGGCACAACTTCGCAGTCGCGAATTGTGCCGACCGATGCCCTGAAGCAGGGAATTCTCCAGTTCGCAGATGCTAGTGGAGTGGTTCGAAGTTACAATCTCGCAAGCTCGACGGCTTGCGGTGCCTTGGGAACGAGTGCGTGCGATCCCCGCGGCCTTGGCCTCAGCCCCAGTATTTCTGCGCTCTGGAATTTGATGCCGACGGGCAACGACACTTCGGTTTCGGGGGCTGACGGCCTGAATACGACTGGGTTCACCACGAACGCCGGTACGCCTCTGACCAACGACTTCTACGACATCAGACTCGATCAGAATGTCAGTAGCAAGTGGCATGCCGATGTGTCGTTTCGCTATTTCCGACAGGCCCAGATCAGCGCGACGCAGTTGGACATTATTGGAGGAAAGCCCAGCACGGTTCGATCACTTCCTGTTCGACAGAATATGTTGGTAGGAGGGCTGAGCGGACAGATCACTTCGCAGCTCTCGGCAGCATTCCGGTTCGGCTGGGTACGCGAGCGCGACGCGACGGCTCCTGAGCGGCCCAACGCTGTCGCGCTCCAGGAAAACATAACCGGAACGAATACTGCCTCGGCAGGCCCAATCGCACTGGATCTCGGTGCAGCCGGCGGCACCGGCACGAATAGGCTGATTGACGAACCGATCGACGTCAATACCCAGGTGGCGCGTAAGCAAGGCAATGATGACCGAAATTTCCAGTGGAACGCGGATTTTGTCTGGGCTCGCGGCAAGCATACTTGGCAATTTGGGACGGCAGTCCACTTCCTTCCGACTCTCCACTTGCGCGATGACAAAGTCATCGGTGCTCTCGGTGCTCTCGTGGCTCAAATGGACGCCGACATCGGATCGAGCGTGGTCATACCTTCTACCGACCGCCCGCCCACATGCACCGCGGCTCTAACAACGAACTGCTTGCGCAGTACAGATGTTCAACAATGGGACCGCCTCTACGCCGGGACCTTGGGACTGGTTGACAACATCTCCGTCCTTGCAGTTCGCGACGGAAGTTTCAACCCGCTGCCCTTTGGGACCCAGCTCCAATCGGATACCAAGCTTTGGGCTCCGGAGATGTATGTGCAGGATGTCTGGCGACTGAAGCCCAGTCTTACTGTGTCCCTCGGCCTGAGTTACGGCTGGCAAACGGCCCCTATCGAACGGCTGGGCCGTCAGACTATCCAGATTGATGCCGCGACAGGCAAACCCATTACTGCGTTGGAGTTCCTGAAGCAACGGAAAGATGCCGCAGCCAGCGGTCAGATTTTTAATCCCACTTTCGGGTTTGTACCGATCAAGTCGGCCGGCCGGGGCGTCTTCAACGTGGACTATGGAGATGTAGCGCCTCGCGTGGCCCTTGCCTGGACACCGTCGGGCAATTCGGGCCTAAGGCATTCGCTCTTTGGCTCCGGCAAAACAGTGATTCGCAGTGGCTTCGCGATCATCTATGACCGGCAGAACACCGTGCAAAGCGTGATCATCCCGGCGCTGGGTGTCGGGTTCGCCCAGACTCTCAACCTTGCTGGCCCTGCCTGCAACATTACTGGGGCAGGTGGAACTGGATGCACTCCAGGCAGCGCGAATCCCGCATTGGGAGTTTTCCGTGTGGGCCGGGACGGAACCATGCCCACACCAGCGGTGCCGGCTCAATCCAACCCGGTCGTTCCACAAGTGACTTTCAATCCGGCGAACGGAAACATCAATTTTCCGGAGGTATTCTCCTTTCAAGTTGACCCAAGCATCAAGGTCGGACGGAATTACGCCGTTGATCTGAGCGTTCAGCGTGAACTGCCGAGCAACATGCTCTTGGAGGTTACGTATTCCGGGCGTCTCGGCCGCGACTTGCCTCAGAGCATGAGCCTGGGCCAATCGCCTATCAATTTCAAGGATCCGGCTTCGGGACAGACTTTCGCTCAGGCGTTTGATGCCGTGGCCACGCAATTGCGTTCAGGGACCGCTCCTGCCGCGGTTACGCCTCAGCCATGGTTTGAAAGCCTCTCGCCGGGTGGCACAGCAGTGCTGGCTTCTGCGGCGGCCGGTAACTTCGTCAACGGTAATGTGAGCAGCGTATTTCGCACAATTGATCAAAAGCGCCTACTTGCCAGTTTGCCGACCTTCAACAACTACCTTGCGCAGGGTATCTTTTTCCGTTCGAGTACTGGTGAGTCCAATTATCACGCGTTGTTGGTCACGCTGAATAAGCGTACTTCCCACGGCCTTTCGTACACAGCGAACTATACTCTCTCTCATTCCCTCGACCAGATTGGGGCAATTCAGAACGCCGCCAACCTTATGCCCAACAGCTTTGATCTGAATGCCGAGTATGGCCCCTCGGGGTTCGACTTCCGTCATATCTTCAATGGGAAATGGGTTTACGACTTGCCTTTTAAGAGTTCGCACTCATTTCTCAAGCGGATCGTCGAGGGTTGGTACAACTCCGGGATCTTCACCGCCATCAGCGGCCAGCCTCTCACAGCGATCGAGGGCTCTCAGGTCTGGGGCGGTACGCTTGCGCTGGGGTTCAACACTGGCAAAGTTCCCACTGTCGACCCGGGCAGTTTCGGCGACGGCGTGCACACTGGTGTGACCGGATCCAACGGCGTTGGCACCAATAGCAACCCAGCGAACAAGGGCACAGGCTTGAACCTGTTCGGTGATCCTTTTGCTGTGTCCAACGATTTCAGGCCCATTCTGTTGGCCTCGGACGGCCGCTCCGGTCGTTCGAATCCCCTTCGCGGACTTGGTCACTGGAACTTGGACACCTCATTCGGAAAGAGGACGACCATTACCGAGCGTACGCATCTCGCCTTCGCCGCCGACTTTTTCAACGTATTCAACCATGTCATTTATTGCGATCCCGGGGTCACGAACGGAAATCCAAACGCGGGCACGTGTGGAGGAAGTCTTTCCCTTGCTAGCGGCCTGCAGAATTTTGGCGTGATCTCTACCCAGTTCATCCCGGCGAACCGCACGAGCGGTAGCCGGTGGATCCAGCTCAGCCTCCGTTTCGAGTTCTAAGCCAGACAATTTCAATCGTATTTCCGGCGTCGGGAAGGAGCTACAAGTGCCTTCCCGGCGCCCTTTGGCATTTATGAGCCCCATCTGACGATGAGCCCACGGCGGGCGGACAAGTCCGAGCGCCGTTCTCTCCTGCAAGGGGACTCGCCGACAGCATGTGGGAATTCTGGCTTCGTGCGCGCCGATCGCCGGGGTTCAGCGTTCATCGCCGAAGAGTTTGATGTCTTCGGGGCCTTCCTTGAGTGCGGCAGTTGCGTGGCCTTGCACTTGGACACGGATCTGCTCGACGATGTCGGGATTCGCAAGGGTAGTGATATCGCCAGTGGCCATTTCGTTGGAGATGGCCGCGAGAACGCGGCGCATGATCTTTCCAGAGCGCGTCTTGGGCATGTCTGGAACGATGTGGACGGTCTTTGGCCGCGCGATCTTGCCAATCATGGTCTCGATGGTGAGGATGACTTTGTCCTGAATCGCTTTGTTGGGCAGAACGCCAGGTTTTAGTGAAATGTAAACGACGGGAACGCGCCCTTTGACTTCGTCGACGGCGGGAACGACGGCGGCTTCCGCGACTTCCGGCATCGTGAGGCAGGCGGATTCAACTTCCTTGGTGCCGAGCCGGTGGCCGGCAACGTTGATGACGTCATCGACGCGGCCGAGGATGCGGTAGTAGCCGTCGGCGGCGAGCACCGCGCCGTCCGCAGCGTAGTAAGGCCAATCGCGCCAGTTCTTGCTCTTCGGATTCTTGTTGTACTTCTTGTAGTACTGATTGACGAAGCGCTGGGGGTCGCCCCAGATGGTTTGCATGATGCCCGGCCAGGGATTGCGAATGCAGATGTTGCCGGCCTTTCCCGATCCGGCTTTCACTTCATGTCCTTCTTCATCCCAAATGACCGGATAAATTCCGAGCACAGGGGGACCGGCGCTGCCGGGCTTCATGGGATCGAGCGCGGGTTTGGTGCTGCAGAGAAAGCCGCCGGTTTCCGTCTGCCACCAGGTATCAACGATGACGGCTTTGCGCTTGCCAACGACATCGTAATACCACTTCCAGACTTCCGGCTCGATGGGCTCGCCGACCGTGGTCATGTGCTTGAAGCGGTAGTTGTAATTCTTGGGGTCGTCACCGCCGGCTTTTCGCAGCATCCGGATGGCAGTCGGCGAAGTGTGGAAAATGTTGACGTCCAGCCGTTCGGCGATGCGCCAGGGACGCCCGGCGTCGGGATATTGGGGCACGCCTTCGTAAAGGACGCTGGTGGCGGCGAGCGCCATCGGGCCGTAAACGATGTAGGAGTGCCCGGTGATCCAGCCGATGTCCGCCATGCACCAATAGACGTCTTCTGGATGAATGTCCTGGTAATACTTGGCGGTGCCGGTGACGTAAGCGAGATAACCACCGGTGCGGTGCTGGCAGCCCTTGGGTTTGCCGGTCGTGCCGCTGGTATACATCAGGAAAAGTGGAGCTTCGGCGTCCTGCGAAACGGGCTCGACCGTGCGGTTGCGATATTCTTTCAAGGCTTCATCGACGAAGAAATCGCGGCCCATGATCATGGGCGTTTCCGAAGAATATTTCCCAGGATACCGCTTCCACACCAGGACCTTTTCAATCTCCTGGCCCTCTTTCGTTGCGGTCTGTACGGCAATATCCGCGCTGGCCTTATGATCCACCCACTTGCCATTGCGGGCGTAACCGTCAGCGTAAATGAGCACGCGGCTGCCGGAATCGGCGGCGCGCAGTCCACAGGCTTCGCCGCTGAATCCGCCGAACACCACGGAGTGGACGACGCCGAGACGCGCGCACGCCAGCATGGTGATCGGCAACTCCGGAATCATCGGCATGTGGATGGTGACGCGATCGCCGGTTTTTAATCCGGCGAAATCGCGCAGCATCACAGCAACTTCGTTCACGCGCTTGTAGAGCTCCTGGTAAGTGATGACGACGGGAGATTCCGTCTCCGGTTCCGGGACAAAGATTAAAGCCGCCTTGTTCTTGTGCTTGGCGAGATGGCGGTCGACGCAGTTGTAGCAGGCATTGAGCTTGCCGCCGACGAACCATTTCCAGAAAGGAGGGTTGCTGGCATCGAGCGTCTTACGCCACGGTTTGTCCCAATCGAGCAGGGAAGCGTAATGGTTGAAGCATTCCGGAAAATTCTTCTCGTTGAATTTTTTCACCAAGGCAGGATCGGCGAGGTTTGCCTGGGCGGCGAATTCCTTGGGAGGGCGGAAGTATTCTTCTTCCTTCCAGTGCACAGCGATTTGCGCTTCCGTGAGCTTTTGCTTGCCCTTCGGTTCTTTCGCATTGAGCTTTGGTCGAGCGGTGGCCACAGTAGCGACTCCCCTTCAAACGATGAGTTCGATTGTTACGCAGCAACGAGGGACAGCGTGATGCAGGCAAGCCCGATACCTGTTCGGCGCGAGCTTGCCCGTCAAAAATGATGCTCCCGCGCGGGTGCGGGAGTCAATCTGCGGAAGAAACCGCGGGTTGCCCACCAACTTCGTCCCATATCCGGTGCCCGTGCGTTTCCTTCAAGAAGATAGACCCGACCACGAACGTCACAGCGGCCACAGTCATCGGATACCACAGACCCGCATAGATATTTCCGGTGGCCTCACACAGATAGATGCCGACCAACGGCACCAGCCCGCCAAAGACTCCGTTACCTATGTGATAAGGCAACGAGAATGCCGAGTACCTGATCTTTGCCGGATATGCTTCCACGAGATAGGCGGCGATAGGCCCATAAACCATCGTGACGTAGAGGACCTGCACGAAAACCAGAAGCGTCAGCAATGGCACGTTGGGATTCGGCGCAATCGGAGCCGGAACCTGTTTCCCGCTTGCATCTATGGTCAAAGGCGTCAAGGTCGGGGCGCCAGTGATTGGGTTCCTCTGCGACTTGAACGTGACTACGTTATTGCCCGCCGCGTTCTGCATTGCATGGTAGATAGGATAATAAGTAACTACCGCGAGCAAACAACCGGCCATGATGATCTTCTTGCGCCCTATTTTGTCGGAAAGCGCTCCAAAAAGTGTAAAGAAAGGCATGCCGAGGAGCATGGCGAGTGCCACGATGACAAAGCCAGTGCGCAGACTCACCTTCAAAATCGACTGCAGATAGAACAATGCATAGTATTGGCCTGTGTACCAGACCACGCCCTGTCCCGCCGTCGCCCCCAGCAATGAAACCAGGAAGAGCCTGAAGTTTGGCCACTGCGTGAAGGCTTCCTTCAGCGGCTTCGCCGAGCTCATGCCCGTCGACTTGATCTGGGAGAAGATGGGCGATTCCTTCATCTTAAGACGGATGTAAAGCGAGATCATGACCAGGATGACAGAAACAAGGAAGGGAATGCGCCAACCGTAGCTCTGGAAATTTGCTGGCGTCATGTAGAACTGAAGGAGGATCACCGTGACAACGGAAAGAAACAAACCAAGCGTAGCCGTGATCTGAATATAGCTGGTCCAGTAGCCCCTCTTGTTATCGGGAACGTGCTCCGCAACATAAATCGCGGCGCCTCCGTATTCCCCGCCCAACGCGAGTCCCTGGAAGACGCGAATAAGGATCAGAGCAATGGGAGCAAACCAACCGGCCGTGGCGAAAGTGGGCATCAGGCCGATGAGAAACGTTCCAAAGCCCATCACGGTGAGCGTGACCAGGAAGGCATACTTGCGCCCTACCAGGTCGCCTATTCTTCCGAAGAAGAGCGCCCCAAACGGGCGCACCATGAATCCAACGGCGAAGGTAGCGAGATAGGCGATGTACGCAAAGGTGGCGTTTCCCGGCGGGTAGAATTTCAAGGAGAGGACAGCGGCGAGACTTCCGAAAATATAGAAGTCATACCACTCGATCATCGTTCCCACGGACGAGGCAAGAATCACTCCCCAGATTCCGGATGGGGAGATACCACCCATCGGAATTGCGTCTGCACGGCTGGCCATGCGTCCTCCTATGAAGGTTGACCTTCTCGCGATAGCGTGGCGCTGGTTTTATCGCTCCCTGGAGCGAGGCCGCGCGGCACACCTCACTTGCGTCTCTTTTCCCTTCCTTTGAATCCCCCCCTGTGACTCGCCATTTGGGGTGCGAGCCAAGTCTTCAGCGGCGGAAGAGCACAAGAATGCCCCCGTTCATATACGGGTCGGCCTGCGTTGTCAAGAAATGACTTAACGCGAATTGAGACGGTGGAGAGGCGGGCTGCCTCAACGATCCGCCGAGGAGTGCGTCCTTTGCCGGACAAACTGCATTCGTGATAAAACCTCCGTTTGAACCTGCACAACGCCATCTTCCTCTTTTTCGCGGGCGCCCTCGGCGGAGGAATCAACGCTGTCGCCGGTGGGGGAAGCTTCGTAGCTTTTCCGGCCCTCTTGTTTACCGGCGTTCCGCCCATTCCCGCCAACGCCACCAACACGCTGGCCCTCTGGGTGGGCACGACGGCGAGCGGCGGCGCCTATTCCCAGAAGCTGAACATTGGGCGGCGAGTAATGATTCCGCTGGTGCTCACTAGCGTTCTCGGCGGCTTGGCGGGAGCATTTCTTCTCATCAGGACGCCCGCGCAAACCTTCCTGCGCGTGTTGCCGTGGCTAATGCTGGGCGCCACTTTGCTCTTTGCTTTCGGCAGGCATTTGACCGGACGGATTTCTGCTGGCATCTCGCATGATGCCACGGCCGCAGCGATTACCGGGGCGTCCTTCTTCGAGCTGCTCGTCGCCGTTTACGGCGGCTATTTTGGGGGCGGCATCGGCATCATGAATCTGGCAATGCTCGCCGCGCTCGGTATGACCGACATTCACGCCATGAACAAGCTCAAGGTCATTCTCGGCGGCGTAATCAACGGCGTCGCCACCATCACTTTTATCTTCACGCGCGCGATCGTTTGGCCTCAAGCCATCGTCATGACGGCTGGCTCCGTTCTGGGCGGATACTCCAGCGCGCACTTTGCGCAAAAGCTCCCCCAAGCCCGGGTCAAGTCCTTCGTCATCCAGGTGGGAACAGCGATGACCATTTATTTTTTCATTCGCGGCTATCGCTAGCCGATCTGCGGCCGCATGTTTCCCCTCGATTTCTCTTTTCCTCTCAGACGCTTTTGGTATAGTCCCCGCAGTCATGCCCACTGCCGGAATCCATGTCGAAGCTCAGGCTCCAGGCGCCGCCCCACTGACGAGAAATCAAGTTCGGGGCTTCTGGGCTTCGTGGGGAGGCTGGACGCTCGATGGCATGGACTCGTTCATCTATGCCCTGGTGCTCGTGCCTTCTCTGCGTGAATTGCTCCCGCATTCCGGCATCGCCGCCACGAAAGGGAACATCGGTTATTACGGCGGATTGCTCTTCGCCCTGTTTCTCTGCGGCTGGGGACTCGCCTTCCTTTGGGGGCCCGTGGGCGACAAATTCGGCCGCGTTCGAACGCTCATGCTCACCATCGTCTGGTATTCCGTCTTTACGTTTCTCAGCGCCCTGGTCACGAATGTCTGGCAGCTCGCTGTGTTGCGCCTGCTCGCGGGCATTGGCATCGGCGGCGAGTGGGCCATGGGTGGAACGTTTGTCGCCGAAGAGTGGCCCGAAGACCGTCGTCGTGCCGGCGCGGGTTACATGCACACCGGGTATTACGTGGGAGTTTTTCTGGCTGCGCTAGCTAACTTCATCATCGGAAGCAAATTTGGATGGCGCTACATGTTTGCCGTCGGCGGACTGCCGGCGCTTCTTCTGGCTTGGGTGCGTCACGGTGTCACAGAGCCTGCGTGCTGGAAGCGGAAAGAAGGCGTTGTTCGAACGTGGAAAATCTGGCAGCCGTTCGCAAACCTCTTTTCGAGGGCCATGCGCCGCAGAACCGTTCTGAATTCTCTTTTCATGCTGGCCTCGATTTGCGGTCTTTGGGCAGGAACAGTGTACGTTCCTTCTGCGGTCACGGCGCTTGCCGAGACAGCCGGGAAGGCCGGACCGCTGGCGGCGCAACTTGCTTCACGCGCCACCATGCTCGTTTCGTTTGCCACTATTCTCGGATGCCTGGCGATGCCCTGGCTCGCCGAGAGAGTCGGACGGCGTGGCGCCTTGGGATTTTTCTTCGCGCTGATGGCGGCCTTCATTGCGCTCACGTTCGGAAGGGTTTTCTATCTCGGAGCGCCGGCTCTGCCCTGGTTCTTCGTTTGCCTTTTCTTTCTTGGTTTCGGCGGCGCAAATTTCGCCGTCTACACCCTTTGGCTCCCCGAACAATATCCAACCGAGTGCCGGGCCAGCGCTTTTGCTTTTTCCACGTCTTTTGCCAGATTTGGGGGAGCTGCCATCACCTTTCTCGTGGGCGCCGGCGTGCAGCACTTTGGATCGCTGGGAATCCCCGTCGCGCTGACGTCCATCGCTTTTGCTGTTGGCTTGCTCCTCATACCGTTTGGCGAGGAAACCCGCGGGCGGCCTCTTCCGGCCTAGCTCCTGGAAAGGCAGAATTACAATGGCCGAAGTGGAGACCAAACTCTTCCCCATCGAAGCGTTGCGCGATTTCAGCAAACAGGTGTTTCTCCATTTTGGCGTTCCCAAATACGATGCCGCTCAGGCCGCCGAAGTCCTCGCTGCTGCGGACTTGCGCGGCATTGATTCCCACGGCGTCGCCCGCCTCCACAGTTATTTCGACCTGCTCTCGATGGGCCGCATCAATCCCAGGCCCGAAATCAAAGTGCTGCGCTCCACACCCAGCACGGCCACAATCGATGGCGACAACGGCCTTGGCCTGGTCGTCGGCCCCCACGCCAACCGTTTCGCCATGGACATGGCCGAGCGTTTCGGCTCCGGCTGGGTCAGCGTGCAGAACACCAATCACTACGGCATCGCCGGCTATTACGTCCTGAAAGCGTTGGAGCGCAACCTCATCGGCTGGGCCATGACCAATTCCACCAAGCTCGTCGCGCCATTGTGGGGCGCAGAGCGTATGCTAGGCACCAATCCCATCGCCATCGGTTTCCCAGGCAAGGAAGAGCCGCCCATCGTGCTCGACATGGCCACCAGCGCCGCCGCCTACGGAAAAATCGAAATTGCGCGCAGGCGCGGCGAGCCGATTCCCGAAGGTTGGGCGGTCGACTGTGAAGGCCGGGACACCACGAATCCCAATGACATGATCAACGGCGGCGCGCTCTTGCCGCTTGGTTCCGACCGTGAACGCGGCGGACACAAAGGCTACGGCCTTTCCATTATGGTGGACATTTTGTGTGGCGTTCTGAGCGGCGCGAATTGGGGGCCGTTTACGCCGCCCTTTGCGCTTCGCCAGGAAATTCCCAGCCGGAGCGTCGGCAACGGCATCGGTCATTTCTTTGGCGCCATGCAAATCGACGGCTTCATCGATCGCGATTCCTTCCAGAGCCAGATTGACGACTACATCCGCGTCTTTCGCGCCACCAAGCCAACTCCCGGAACCAATGGGCCTCTCCTGCCCGGTGATCCGGAACGGGAAGCAGAGACATGGCGCAGTAAAAATGGCATCCCGCTGATTTTGCCCGTGGTTGAAGAGCTGCGCGACATTTCTCAGAAAACCCGCATTCCGTTCGAGTAAGGCGTCGCAGGGACGGGGCTTGCCCCGTGCCTATCGCTTAACGCAGCAGCGACTCGCTGGACTTTCCACGAATCGAGGCATCCACAATCTGAATCGTGTGCACTACGGGAATCTTCCACGCGCGCCGCGCCAGTGACGCTTGAAGCTGTATCAAGCAGCCCGGATTTCCCGTCGCAACCACGTCCGCTTCTAGCGGCGCGATGAGCTCTGCTTTACGGTCGCCCAATGCATTCGCCGCGTCCGGCTGAACGAGGTTGTAAATCCCGGCGGACCCGCAGCAGATCGCGGCCTCGGGAATCTCCGCAAGCTCCAGCCCTGGAATTTTCGAGAGCAATGCCCGCGGTTGCGAGCGTATCCCTTGGGCATGCTGCAAGTGACACGAATCATGGAAGGCTACTCTCAGTTTCAGCGCGCTTCGCGGAGCGCGCGGCCCAAGTTCGTCCAGTATTTCGCTAATGTCCTTGCACTTCGCCGCAAACACCTTGGCCCGTTCCGCATATTCCGGTTCATCCCGGAGCAAATGGCCATATTCCTTCACGTTCGATCCACACCCCGCCGCATTTGTGACGATGGTCTGGACGTTCGCGCGTTCGAACGCCTCAATCGTCCTCTTTGCCAGTTTGACCGCCGCTACTTCCTCGCCTGCGTGCACCAGAAGCGCGCCGCAACACGGCTGTTCCCTTGGCGCCACAACTTCGCATCCTTCGGCTGCCAGGACTCGTGCTGTTGCCGCATTCACCTGCGGAAAGAATTCCCGCTGCACGCAACCTAAGAGCAAGCCCACTCGCCGCCTTTTCGCTCCCACTGCCGGTGTGACTTCCGCGACCATCTCACGAGGCCCGAACTTAGGCAGCAGCGCTTCCATCGCCCGAATCTTCTTCGGCAGCAACTTCAGCAGGCCGGAGCCGCGCACCACAGCCTGCAATCCAGATTTCTGATAAGCAAGCAACGGCCAGCGCATTTTGCGTAGGCGATCCGGCCGTGTAAAGACTTCAAATACAAACCGTCGGTGGAGCTTTTCTCCCCGCGAGCGCTCCGTCTTTCGTTCGATCTGCGCACGCGTTGCCTCAATGAGTTTTCCGTAGTCCACTCCCGAGGGGCACGCCGTCATGCACGCCATGCAACCCAGGCAGCTGTCGAAGTGGCTTACCCAATGTGAGGTCATTTCCGCAGCGCCCTCGCTCGCCACTTTCATCAGGTAAATCCGCCCGCGCGGCGAATCCATCTCCTGTCCCCACAGCACGTAGGTGGGACAAACAGGCAAACAAAACCCGCAGTGCACGCACTTCTCGATAATCTCGCTCGAAGGCGGATGGTGCGCGTCAAACGCGCTGGCGCATTCCTGTTTTCCCGTCAATTCATCCATCAGATGCCGCCCACAAACCGGCCAGGGTTCAGCATACTTTTTGGATCGAGCTGTTGCTTCAGCGCTTTCATCAAGGGCAGCGCATCACCGACGCTTCCCCAGGCGTCGAATGCCGGCATTTTTTCCGGACGATAAAGCGCTGCCAATGATCCTTGCTGGCCTTCCAATTCGCCGCGCAGCGCCTGAAGCGTGCCGCGCAACGCTGCCGGCTTGCCTTCGAATCGAAGCCATCCAAGCCCCGTCGCATACGCAAGCGCTCTCCACCGCACCTGTTGCCCGCTGGCAATGTGCTCCACGAGTTTTATCGTGCGAGCCAGGTTTGCAGGCAAAATGCTGATTTTCGCGATCGCCGCGCATTGGGGATCCGCAAGAGTCCAAAGTTCTTCGCGCGCTGTCCAGGTTGACGTGGAAGACCCCAAGACCTTCGCAGGCACGGCCAGACTTCGCAGTTGTACTTCTTGCGCTTCTAGGCCTGCTTCCGTGCCTTCAAACAGGATGTCAGAGACCGGCGACGATTCATCCGAAAAATGCGACTGCAGAAAAGTGTGCGCGAGTTTCGAATCCTGAACCGCAAGTACGAACCGTAGCGCTTCCTCGGCATTGGCTGTCGCAACGGAAAAAGACCGCGTGTTTCGCGGCAGCGGATGGAGTCGAAACACCGCGCGCGTAATAGCGCCGAGAGTCCCCAGCGCGCCGGTAACAAGTTTCGGCAGGTCGTAACCCGCCACGTTTTTCACCACCTTGCCGCCGCTGCTCGCCAGCGTTCCATCCGCCAGCGCAATCGTTGCCCCGATGATCAGGTCGCGCAGCGCTCCAAAACGCAAACGAAGCGCTCCGCTGTCATTTGCCGAAAGCACGCCGCCGATCGTTGCTTTTTCCGGCCACAGCGGATCAAGCGCCAATCGCTGCCCATGCTGCGCGAGCGTTTCCTGCAATCTTTGAATCGTGCAGCCGGCACCAACACTCACAGTAAGGTCTGCCCAGGCGTGCTCGATGATTTCATTCAGCCGGACCGTCGACAAAATCAAGTCCGCGCGCGTGGGCGGATTTCCCCATCCTATCTTCGTTCCGCCTCCCCGTGGAATCACTGCCAGCCCTGCCGCATTCGAAAGCCGCAAAATCTCCGAGACTTCACTTTCCGTCCCCGGCTCAATCACCAGCTTCGCCTGAACTCCTGCCACCACATCCGCGGCAGTCGCCGCTCGCACATTTTCATTCCCCACAATCGCAATGAATTTGTAGCGCAGCGCCGAATGCAGGCCGCTCGCTTCGTGTTTGGTTGCGGCATCCATCGGGAAGTATCAGTAGCGCTCCGCGATCCCCGCGGATTCGCTCGGGTGTGGCACGTATTCCCCTGGCTTCTCGCCGCAAAGGCGCGGCGTCGGAAAGACTTTGGTCGGATTCGAAAGCTGCAGTGGATCAAAAGCGCAGCGCACTCGCTGCATCGTCGCCAAATCAGGCTCTGCAAACATTTTCGCCATTGCTTTCTTCTTGTCTTCGCCAACACCGTGTTCTCCGGTGATTGACCCTCCGGCCGCGATGCACAATTCGAGAATTTGCGCCGAAAGCGCCTCGGCAGCCTTTTCCTGGCCTGCGATGCGGCGGTCGTATAGCACAAGCGGGTGCAGGTTTCCGTCGCCCGCGTGGAACACGTTGGCGACACGCACGCCCGCTTCCTTGCTGAGACGTTCAATCTCGCTCAACACGCGCGGAAGTGCGGTGCGTGGAATCACGCCGTCCTGCACAATGTAGTTGGGCGAAATCCGTCCCATCGCCGCAAAAGCGGCCTTGCGCCCCTTCCAAACCAGCGCGCGTTCCGCATCCGATTGCGCCACGCGAATTTCCGACGCGCCATTCGAACGGCAAATCTCTTTCACATTCGCCATCAAGGCTTCGACCTCCGCGGCTGGTCCGTCAAGTTCGACGAGAAGCAATCCGCCGCAGTTCGGATAGTTCGCATGGACCGCGGCTTCGGCCGCTTGAATCGACAGGTTATCCATCATTTCAATCGCCGCCGGCAGCATTCCTGCCGCAATGATGTCGCTGACCGCTGCACCTGCTTCGTTGGTGGAAGGGAAAGCCGCCAGCAGCGTTCGAACACACTCCGGCCGCTTCACGATGCGCAAAATAACTTTAGTCGCAATTCCCAGCGTCCCTTCCGAACCCACAAAAACGCCCGCCAAATCGTATCCTGGTGCATCGAGCGTCTTTCCGCCGAAGTGAACCAGTGAGCCATCCGGAAGGACCACTTCCAATCCAAGCACGTGCGTAGTCGTAAATCCGTATTTCAAGCAATGCGCTCCGCCGGAATTCTCCGCCACGTTTCCGCCGATGCTGCAGATCGATTGCGACGAGGGATCGGGTGCGTAAAAATAATCTTGCGGCGAGACACGCCCGGTGACGTCAAGATTGATCACGCCCGGTTCAACCACCACGCGTGCATTGAGAAAATCCACTTCCAGTATCCGGTTCATTCGCGCCAGACTGATGACAATCCCGTTTTCCACCGGAAGCGCGCCCCCGCTCAACCCCGTTCCCGACCCGCGCGCGACGAACGGCATCCGTTCACGGTGGCACACGCGCACAATCGCCTGAACTTGTTCCGTAGTATTTGGGAGCAGAACCGCCCGAGGCATCACGCGGAAATACGTTAATCCATCGCACTCGTAGGTGTGCAGTTCTTCGGGCGAAGAAATCAGACCCCTGTCGCCAACGATCACCCGAAGCTCTTCAAGAATGGGCGCTTCCATAAAGTTCATTCACCGCGACGACACAAGCAGCTTGCCCCATCAGTGAATGAAGTTCAACCCACTCGGGATGAATTGCGGGAAAACGTACGCGTACATCATGACGATGATGCCGACAATCGCCGCCAGCGCCACGGAGTGCCAGAAGACAAACCGGAAGATGGAACCTTCGTTGCCCACCTGATTCGTCGCTGCCGTAGCGATGCAGATCGACTGCGCGTCAATCATTTTCCCCATCACGCCACCCGCGCTGTTCGTTGCGCACATCAGAATCGGGCTGAGGTTCAATTGTTGCGCCGTAATTTTCTGCAATCCCCCAAACAGCACGTTTGATGACGTATCGCTGCCCGTGAGTGCCACGCCAAGCCAGCCGATAAACGTCCCGAAGAATGGAAAGAGCCATCCTGTACGTGTGAACGCGAGACCGAGAACCGCGTCCATGCCGGAATACCGCGTGACGTATCCGAGCCCCAGCATGCACGTCATCGCCACGATGGCGAACCGCAAGCGCACCAGTGTGCGTCCAAAGATTTGCAAAAGTTTGCCCGGTCCGAGGCCGAGAAGCAGCCCCGCAAAAATTGCCGACAAGAAGCAGCCCGTTCCCGTTGCCGTAAGCCAATTGAAATCGAAACGCGCCCCTTCGGCAGCCGGCTTTTGTACCACCGGCATCGTTCGAAACACTTTATTGTGCAAATACGGCCAGTCCCATCCCGCCGCGCCCGGGCGAGGCTTGCCATCGGGCATCATCACCTTAAACGCAGGCGTCGTTGCTTTGTTCATGGCCAACTTCACGGCGGGCAATCCCCAAACAAGCACGATGACGGAGAGAATCGCGAAGGGCAGCCAAGCTTTGGCCGTCTGCCCAGCCGTATAGTGCTTGGCCACTTCGTTGCGAGCCACCTTCGCGGCATCTTCCTGGCGCTCGTCCGCAAACCGCCAGATTCGCTTCGGCTGCCACACGCGGAGAAAAAGCATCGTGGCCACCAGGGAAACCACTCCGGCGGCGATGTCCACGAGGTTGCTGTCCATGTGATTCGCCCAGAACCATTGGGTCGCCGCGAACGAGCCTCCCACGACCAGGATGGCTGGAAGAACTTCCAGCGTTTCCGACCAACTGACCATCGCGCGAACCAGCCAGAAAGGCACGATCACGGCCGTGATCGGAAGAATGCGGCCAATCATCGCGCTCAGATCGCTCTCGGAAAGGCCTGTCACGCTTGTCAGCGCATGCACAGGCGTCCCAATCGCGCCCCAAGCCACTGGCGCCGTGTTGGCGATAAGGTTCAGCGCGGCAGCCTGGAACGGTTTAAAGCCCAGTCCGATCATAAACGCGCCGGCGATGGCCACTGGCGCGCCGAATCCCGCGCAACCCTCAATAAAAGCGCCGAAGCAGAAGGCTACCAGCAAAAGTTGCAACCGCCGGTCCGGCGTGATCGCCGCCACAGACTGCTTCATGATTTCGAACTGCCCGGTGTCGACGGAAATGTCGTAGAGAAACACCGCGGCAATGACGATCCACACGATCTTAAGCAGGCCAAACGCCGAGCCATAGAAAAAGCTGCTAAGAGCGAGGCTCGCGGGCATTTTGAAAACGATGATGGCGCAAATGACCGCGGTGGCAGCGCCCGCGACGGCACACAGGTGGGCCCTCACTCTAAGCCCCGCCAGCAAGCCCAGCAGCACAAAGATGGGCAGCGCAGCAACGAGCGTCGACAGCCACCAATGCCCTAGGGGATCATATACTTGTGTCCAAGTCACAGCGGAGCCTCCAGCACACTAGTTTGCGACATTCTCGCGTGCCCGTTTCCAAGCGCATTCGAACGATAAGTATTCCTCTCCGGGCCACACCTCTTAACCCGGAAGCCATGCATTTCGGTCGCTGAGATACTTCGTTACCGCCTTCTTGTCAAGCGTTAACTGTTTCCGCTGGTCCCCTTGTTTGTTAGTGGCGTATGAACAGCCTAAACGCCAGGCAAATCCGGCCAATCAAACTGCATCACAGCCGTTGTAAACTATCGCCGAACCGAGCCGGCTTCAAAGGCACCAGACATGGTTGTTCGCTCTATCTTCTTGTTTCTTCTTGCGGGCTTTCTTTCTCCCTCGCGCTCCTTAGCGTTCCCGCAATCTCTGCGGTCCTCCATCCAGGACAAGTATTCTCTGACCGGAACGGTCGTCAATTCCGTCACCGGAGAAGCCATCCGCGGCGCTCTCGTTCAAATCTATATGAATGGCCAATCTTCCCGGCTCACCGGTCCCGACGGAAAATTCCAATTTGACGGTCTATTTGCCGGCCAGACCCCCATCACCGTTCGCAAGCCTGGCTTTTTCTCAGAAGAAGAGCTGGAAAGTGGGCTTCCCAGATTCAGAAGGCAGGTCGTTGATATCGGGCCGGACGTTTCGCCGGCTACCCTTAAGCTCGTTCCCGAAGGCGTCATCTATGGCCGGATCACCGGAGACGACGGCGAACCCATCGATAATTTGCCCGTTCAACTTGTGGTCCAGCGTCTCGAGAACGGCCGCAAGGTTTGGCAAGATCGGCAAGGCGGCTCAACGAATGAAGACGGAGAGTTCCGCATCGCCGAGCTTCAGCCCGGCACCTATTACTTGTCGGCAGGACCCAGTGGGAGTTCGGTACCGATTGCCTCCGTCTCTCCAAATTCCGCTGCGCTCGGTTTCCCGGTTGTCTATTATCCGGCAGGCTCGGATATTTCTCTCGCTTCCCCAATTCCCATGGTCCCGGGCAAGCGGGCTGAAATCAATTTCACTCTGTCCCCGCAACCCTGCTTTCGCGTCGCGGGCACAATGATCGGCTACGCTGCGGGCCAGTTTGCCAACCTTCAAGTTCTCAATTCCGCTGGAAAGCACTTAGCATCTGGCTATCGATTTGATCCCGCAACCGGGGCCTTCCGCATCCCTTGTATCCCTCCGGGCATTTATACGCTTTTCGCGAACGCGCCTCCCTCTGGCCCGCAAATCGGCCCGGGCCGTTCTCTGACTGCCGCCCTGCCGCTAACCGTGAATGCCGATCTCTCTGGCATCCACATCGTCCTGTTGCCCAACGCGAACATTCCCATCCACATGCGCGTCATCTCCTCTCGAACCGGCTCGGAACGATTCACGCAGCAAGAAAACTATTTTCCCGCCTTCGTTCAGCTTGTCTCGCACAGCTCGGGCATGTTTGAGTCCCGCCACGGTTCCCAACAAGTCGGCGAGCGCGGTTCTGCCTCGCTTGAACTTCAAAATATCCCTCCCGGCACATACGGGGTTGAAATCAATCCTAACGGCTTGCTTTACGTGCAGTCCGCCACTTCCGGTCCCACCAATCTTTTGCAATCGGATCTGTCAATTCCGGCTGGCGGCGCTCCCCAACCCATTGAAATTATCCTCCGCGATGACGGAGCTTCTCTCAGCGGAACTGTTTCGCTCGACAATCATCCTTTCACTGCCACGGTTCTCGCCTTTTCCGAACATTCTTCCACTCCGCCAATTATTCAGTTGACCGATTCGAAGGGATTCTTTCAGATGCCGTTCCTTCCGCCTGGCGAATACAAATTCCTTGCCGTTGACCATCCCGAGCAGCTCGAATACAGGAATCCGGACGTCATGCGCAAATACCTTGTGCGAGCCAGCGGGATCACGTTGTCGCCTGACCAGAAGGCAAAAATCGAGCTCGAAGCGGTGAAAGTCGAAGAGTGACTCTCATGTTTTCGCTCAAATTATTACAAATTCTGCTTCTCGCATTTCTTCAGCAGGCGCAAAATCCACAGCCCGCCGCCCCTTCCTCCTTTCGAATCAGTGGCAGAGTGATCGACGCAATCACCGGCCAGCCGCTCGCCCGCGCGCCGGTCAGCATAAATGTTTCAGCGTCTAGTGGTGCGAGCGCCGCTCTCGATTCTAGCCGCACCGAGTTTTCAGACACCGAAGGCCGATTCGCTTTCGCCGGCGTGCTGCCCGGTAAATACTCCCTGACTGCTCATCACCGCGGCTACTTCCCTCAGATGTATCAGCAACACGAAAACTTCACGACCGCGATCGTCGTCGGTCCGGGTCTGCAATCGGAAAATCTGACTTTCGGTTTGCGCCCTTCTGCCTCCATTTCCGGCGAAGTCCGCGATGAATCCGACGATCCCGTCCGCCGCGCCATAGTCATGATCTTCCGCGAAAATCTCATCGGAGGCCGTCGCCGCACCTCCTCGTTCGGCCAGAGGCAAACCGACGATCAAGGCCGCTATCATTTTGCCCACCTGCCTCCTGGGACCTACTTCGTCTCTGTTTCCGCTCGGCCTTGGTACGCCCAACACAATATTCGTCATCGTATGACCCAGGATAACCAGAATGTCCAGGAAGCCGACTCTTTCTCACAACAGGACCAGGCTCTCGATGTCGTTTATCCCGTGATGTTCTTTCCCGATTCGAATGACATTGCCGGCGCCGCCCCTCTTGCGCTTCATGCTGGCGAAATGGCTATCGCCGATTTTCGCCTTCGTCCCATCCCGGCTCTGCACTTCCTGGTCAGAGCACCTGCTGCGGATCCCAATCAAGGCGTAAACATCCAAGTCACACAGAGCCTCGCGGACGGCCGCGAAATTCACGTCCCCGTTTCTTTCCATCAAGTGGCTCCAGGCTTGATGGAAGTCGGCGGTGTTCCTCCGGGCCGCTTGAGCCTCGCGGTGATGACTCCGAACGGGAACGCCACGATGCGCCGCACTCAGAGCCTTCAGGTTTCGAATGACGCGGAGATTGACGCGACGCAGAGCGCCCCCTCCGTCGTGGTGAGTGGAATTCTGAAAATAGACGATGCCTCTCTTGTTCCTCAGCCTGCTCGCGTTCTGCTTCGAAATCTCACAACCGGGCAGGGTTTTACCGCAGACATTTCCGCAACCGGCGAATTTTCTTTCAAGAACAATCCCTCCGAAACGGGAAGCTATGAGCTCGTCATCATCGAGCCGCAAGCCCTCTTTATTCGCAGCCTTTCCTCCACGGGCATCAAGACCACCGGACGTTCCTTTCAAATCGCCGGCGCGCAGGACGTGAGCATTACCGTTAACGCTTCTAAAGGCACCGGCCACATCACCGGCACCGCGCTCAAGAAAGACAAGCCGGCCTCCGGTGTGATGATTGTTCTTGCGCCGCTCGATCTGCGCAGCAATCCCGCACTTTTTCGCCGCGATCAGTCCGATTCGGATGGAACTTTCTCGCTGAACGCCGTCGTCCCCGGCCGCTACACACTTATGGCGATTGAAGACGGCTGGGATTTGGAGTGGGGCGATCCGGAGGTGTTGAAAAAATATCTGGCCGGCGGAGAAAGTGTCGAGATCGCACCTAATCAAAAATCCGATATCAAAGTAAACGTGCAGTAGAAGAACCTATTCCCCGCTTGCCGGCACAGTTTGTGAACCGCATTGTGTGGAACGACGCCAAAGTTGCGCCGCGACCGCCAGCAGGGCGGGGAAGCACTCCAGGACATAACGCGGCTCGCAGGTTTGCAATTGCGTCAGGAACGCCGTTCGAACAACAATGAACGCCACGATTAGCAACACGCCAGGACTTGCCCGCCAGAACCACGCGGCGGCAAGAGCCATGCCAACATAAATAATATTGAGCAGCGCCAATCCAAGCGTAACGTCGAAGTCCGTCGGATTGTTGCGGTAACTTTCTGCCAGCGGCAAGAGCCGGCCGGAGTAGGGCAACAGCGCAATCCGCGGTGTGAACCACATCGCTGCGGCGCGTTCGATGGGAATCCAAATATAAGTGCGAATCGCATGGTGCCTCGCGCGTTCCCGTGCCAGTTCGGCGAATTCCAGATCGAGTGTTCGCGTTATGCCGTGCACGCGGTTGCAGCGCTCCAGTAGGGAAGCGACGCGCGAAAATTCTTCCGGCGAATCCACCGCGTACGGCGGAAGATCTTTCAATTCGATTGGCTGCGACGGCAGTTTCCAGTTGAAAAGGTACGCGTCGCGAAAACGATACATCCACGTTTTCGTCCACGCGTAAAAACCTGTTGGCAGTACGTCGCCATACGTTTCCGCGTAACGCGGAGCTAGAAACTGCACGCGTCCCAGATTCATCGCATTGCGCGTGGCCCATGGCGCCAGCGGCAGCACCAAGCCGGCGGTCACCCACAGCGTTGCGACCGCGAGCTTGCTCCAGTATTCGCTGC
>Ga0207665_10000445_pt1 | contig 28360 bp, 59 predicted proteins | sample LARL112metaG_FD_184351 | JGI IMG/M metagenome (GOLD analysis project Ga0207665, IMG submission 184351) | Corn, switchgrass and miscanthus rhizosphere microbial communities from Kellogg Biological Station, Michigan, USA - LAR L11-2 metaG... | ecosystem: Host-associated > Plants > Roots >... | reverse complement strand
GCTCGTCGTGCTCGTCGTGGTAGGGCGTCGACTCGACAGCGATGCCGTCGCACGGGTCCACCGTGGGCTCCGTGCTCGTTTCGGGTGGCGCGGTTACGCAAGCCCCACCACTCAAAAGCGAAAGTAGCGTGGCAATCTTGACGATTCGTGCGTAGGACATGTGTCGGGCCCTCCACGGCCCTAGCTCGACGTCGTTCCAAGGCGGCGTCGAGCTCTTTTGCTTGGTAACCCGCCGCGAGGCTTTCCGCAAGTGCTCGGCGGCAATAATGGGGCCATGCCTTAGGGCGATTCCCTACGCTTGCACCATGGCATGAGGTTTGACCTAGGCCACTCCGACATGGTACGCTCGGGGCGTGGCGCGACCCTTCCTCCCAGTCATCAAGACGATTACGCTCGACGACGGGACCCAGCTCGATCCTGCCGATGAGCTCCGGATCTCGACGGGCCTGGACGTCGAATACGTCGAGGAGGACGGCAGGACGTGGATCCGCCTGTCGGCAACCGCCACGCCGACGAACCTGATCGTGCCGCAGGCGGCTGTCTTGGCAGCTGGCCCGGCGACGATGCGCTTCATCATCGCTGCCGCTCCACTGGTCCCGGTGCCGATCTCCAGAATCCAATTTATTCCGCACGATGGGACAGCGCAAAGTGACATAGCATATGCGAGGTTTTCCGTCGCTGAATACGACGAAGCGGGTGCCTTTACTCTGTACGTCTTCGATCCGTATTACGGAACCAACGTACAAGACTTCAACTCGATGCAGACAAACATCTACTTCGTGCTCACCGGATACACGCTGCCTATTGGCAGCACGGTCGTTGTCGAATGGTCGAAGATTGGCGGCGGAGCCGACGTGCTCGGCGGCACGTGGATTTTGACGTGAGGGCGACATGAGCAGTCAGACGACGATACTCGAAGGGCTCGCGGGTAACCCGGCCAATGCGGAGATGGCTGTTGTTGCTGCGTCAGCAATCGCAACGGCGCTGTCCGCGACAACGACAGTGTGGAACGGCGGGATCTGGATCTCCAACGCCGACTCCACGTCGAGCGTTTTCGTCGGCACGAGCAACGTCACGGCTGCCGCTGGCGCAAACAGGATGTGCGTCGGCCCGGGTCAATGCCTGCCGTACACGTTGTCTCGCAAGCTATCGGAGATCTACATCATCTCGAGCGGGTCGCCGCTGGTCACGTACTCGGCGGCTGGCACATGATGAGACGGCGGCGGATGGGGATGGGTAGCGGGTCGCATTGGGCTCCGTCGATGTTCGGAGCCACCGGCATCATCGAGGCTCCGCTCATCGGCCAGTCGACCGGGATGACGCTTTCCGGTGCAGACATCACCGGCTACACGGACCCCGTAACAGGGTCCGTGTACACCACGTTTGGCGCCGGCAGCGAGTGCACACTGGACACCAGCGAGCCGATGAGCGGCTACGCTTCGATCCGCACAAGCAAGGCGCAAAGCTCGCTCTTCAGGGCGAACGCAATCGGCGCAGGCAGTCAGCCGTTTTACTCGATGTCTCTCGCGCGACAGATCACCGTCGGTGGACCGAACGCGAGCGGAATGGGCATGCTCTGTGGCTTCGGCATAAGGAGCGGGGTTGTTGCCATGAGCGGATCTCACTCCGCAGGCGGCGGTGTTTTTGCGCATTACATAGACACCGGGTTGATCCTTTGCAACGGTGCCTTTGCCGGCGACGTTGGCGGCTTCGATTCCGTGTCGCCTCATTTCCTTGAGCTTTTTTACGACGGAACAAACGAGCCGTACATGCGCATTGACGGATCGTCAACAGCGTACGGCGGTGGAACTACAGCGTGGCCTTGGTCGATCAATTTCGCCGCAGCCTCATCGATGGGAATTTTTACCTGGCATGCGGCGCACGCTGTACAGACTGCTCACCTTCGCGCTTTCGTTGGTCGCGCAGGTGCGCCGCCGAGCTTCGCGGAAGCAGACAAATTGCTTCGGTATTACAAGGCAAAGTACCAGCCTCCGCTAGCTACACTGATTCACTGCCAAGGCGACTCGCTCACGCTCGGCACGGGGTTTGGCGCATCGGATGCGGCCCACACATATCCTGGCGTCCTGGCGTCCCTACTTTCCTCCGCTGGCAAAGTGGCCTATGTAAAGGACTTGGGACAGGGCGGGCAGACTACATACCAGATCAGCGCGAACATAACGGCCAACATGGTCGCGAACGGGTCGCACGTGCGCCGCGGTATTTGCTTCCTATTTGGCGGCACGAACGATAATATAACAGGGCTCACGAATGGCGTTACGACGTCCGGAGCACTTCAATACTCTTCCCTGACGGCGAAGGTTCCAGCGCTCAAGGCGGCGGGGTGGGACGTCGTAATCTGTACCGTGGCGGGCGGCGGCTGGGAAGTTGGCGCGCCGGCTCGCACCGCGTGGAAGAACGACGCCAATGCTCTGATCATTGCTAATTCGTGCGGCGCGGCGGCCATTGTGCGGCTTGATCTCGACTCACGGCTAAGCACGTACCCTAGCAGTGGTACGAACTACTGGAGCGACGGTACGCATTACAACGACGCTGGGTATGCGATCGTGGGGCAAGCGGCGTATGACGCGATCGTGGCCGCGGGGCTCGTATGACAATGGATCCCACCCTCATCACTGGTCTGCTCGGCAGCGCCGCATAAGGAATCACATGCTCGAATCTGCAAAAGTCATCCTCGGTTTCGGCGGCCTCGGCGTGCTGCTCGCGTTCATGGTCGGCCTGTACTTGCTTATCAAGCAGTTCGCACCGCAGATCATCGCCATGGGCGTGAGCTTGGCCACTTCGTTGGCGAAGTTCGGCGAGAAGATCGAGAACTTCGGCGAGCGGATCGAGAACTTCGGCGTGAAGGTGGACAACGCCAGCGCCAAGGCGACCGAGGCCGCGGCGGACGCTCGCGCCACCCGCACCGGGTCGATGCCAGCGGTCTCCGCTACGGTGACGACGAACGCTGCGACTCCGCCCGCTCCTCCGCGTCTGTGAGCGTCGCAATGGCTCGGAAGCGAGCCTCTAGCGCATCGGCGTGCAGGTCGACGATGATGGCGCTACGCCTCGCGGCCTCGCGGTAGATCAGGAACGAGCGCCACAGGAACACGGCGCCGCCGAGCACGAAGACGGCGCCGAGGGCAATCTCTATCCTGACGATCGCCCCGCACGGGTCCAACATCTACCCTCCCACGCTGCGATTGCGATCCACGTCGCAACGGCGGGCCACTGGTTAGTGTACCAGTCCCTGGTGGGATTAGCGAGCAACCAAGGCCCGGCGACGTCGGCGACGCTGGACGCCGCGAGAATCAGGCCCACCGTGGCCACCTGATCGGGAATCTCCCTACGGGCGATGAGGCGAGCGGAGGCGAGGATCTGGGCCGCGAGGGCGAGCCAAAACGTCGCGACGATGGTACCGGGCAGGATGGCGAGCGCGATCGACGCGAGGACGAAACCTGCGGCGATCTGCTTTGAAACAAGCCACCTAGGCCGCTCGACGGTAGCCCGCCAAACCAGCGCCGTCGTCACCGCGTACCAGGCGACCGAAAGCGCATGGTCGACCCGCGGCGGTAGCTCCCAGATGCGGGCGACGTCAACCGCGAGCAGCGCCGCCAACCCCGCAGCGAGCTCGCGCTGGCGTCTCGTCGGTACGCGGAGCGCGAGCATCCACGCTGCGGCAACGGCCAGCGCGAGAGCGCCTCGAGTCCACATTAGACGGGCGGATCGCTCGGACCAGCGGTCACGCGGAGCTCAGGGTAGAGCTTCTCGAGCTCGTCATTGACGGCGGCGGTAAGCGGCAGCAGGTCGGGCACGAGACGCCCGAGGACTTCGAGCGCGGGGTGAGCGATGCGGGCAGCTTGGCGGGGGGTAACGGTCATGGCCTGGACGGTATCACCCTTGCGCTGCGGCGTCGAGTGTGCCACGATGCAGGCTCACCGCTTCGTCGCTCTGGGAACTCCTGCTCACGTCGCCCCGCCGTATGCTCCGGCGGGGTTTTTCATTCGCAGCATGGGCGACCTGGACCAGGTAGCGGAACATCCGGTGGCGCGGGCCGCGGGTTATGCGGCTTTCTTGCGCTCCGAAGCGCCACGTTTATCCTGCGCTTAGATTCGTACTCACGGCACTCCTTGGCGCCATGCAGCTTCCTGAACGTGCCAGTGTACCACGCTCGAAGCAGTCGCCACCATGGCGCTGGCGGCGCGATGCTGAGCTGACGCGGCGGGTAACGGTAGGCGCTCACCCGACCCTCCGATCCAGGAACGTCACCAGCGGCGCCGTGCTCACGCCGGCCAAGAAAAACGCAATAGACACCGTGGTCTCGCGCTCAGTCCACCCAATGCCAGCGGTCACGAGCGCGCCCATGGTCGCTAAGAATGCCAGCGGCGCAAACATCATGAGAGCTCCAATTGCTTCGCGGACCGTCATCTGTCCTCCTCGTCTGCCAAAAGTCCCGCATACGTCGCCCGTCGCGTAGGCGCATCGATCTCGTCCAGGTGCACCGCCGCATGGGTGGCCACCGGCTCACGCTCCACGCTAAACAGCTTCGCCACGGCAAGCCCGAGCCTCGCGGCGTGCATTGCGCCGCCCGGGTCGCCCTCCGTGATCATGTTCCGCGACGACTCCCGAAGCCAGCGTGTGACCTCGACGGCCTTCGCGGCGCGGGCGTTCTGTGCGGCGGTCATGGCTCTGCTCCTGACCCGCCGCACCGCGGGCAGGGGCTGCATCCGCGGCACTCAGGGTCGACGCCGTAGACGCATGAGTGGCCGCCGTGATACCCGCGGCGCAAGCCCTGGTAGCCGATGCAGCCGGAGCACCCGACCAGATCCCTTGCGCCGATCTTCATTCGCTGCGCATCGGTCAAGTCATCGGCGTTGAACAGCGCCACGAGAGAGGCTGCCAAAAGTCCCTCCTTGGTCTCGTAAAGCTCCGGCGTCATCATCGCCCGTATCGTGCGCTCGGCGAGCGTGTTGCCGTCGAAACGAGCGATAATCCATTCTCGGTCGATCCGTCGTTGGCCTTTGGGAAGGTCGTTCACGGCGTCACCCCATGGCGCTTAGCGAAAGCTAGCGCCGCCACTGCGAGGTCACACGCCATCTGCGGCGTACAGATAACCGCGCAGTCGAACGGGCCATCCGCAAACGCGATGCGGAATTGAGGGCCGCCGCGATACGCTTCTGAGTCGATAAGAGCAACAACGTCATCGCCCTCGGTCATGAATTCGATGTGCCCTTGGGGCCCTGTGCCGCTCATGACTCACGTCCTTCCTGCGCTTCTGCTACCCGTCGCACTTCATCTTCCGCGGCCCACCGGCTCAAGATGCTCGTGCCGACAACCGAGAGGCCGCAGACAGCAACGACCCACATCCTCGTTGGAGCCACTGCGTAATACCAGACGACTGGACCAACGGCGCACATGGCGCCGATGATGTCGAGCGTCCACCGGTAGATGGTCCGCTTCACGGCGCACCGTCCGCGAACGCTATGAGCGACGCCGCTACCTCGCGGCACTCGTCGCGGCGAATGTCGACCTGTTCCCCGTCGCGCTCGATTGTGTACCACTGATCGCCCAACGACTCGACGTCGGGCAGCTCGAGTAACGGCCCGCCTCCGTTGAGGTCTTCCGTGAACCGCGCCCTAGTCACAACGCTGTTTTCGTCGCTCACTTCTTCCGTCCTTTCTTGCTGCGCTTCGCCAAGTCCTCGCCTACGGCATCGATGGCCCACGCTCGGGCAGCGTCGGCCTCCGCCACGATCTGCTTGTTCGCCTCCGTCCGCGACCGAAGCCCGCGGGCCGCTCGTTCGCGCTCCAATGCCTCGGCCGTCTCCTCGTCTATCACGATGCGCATGCGGCACCTTACGGCACCGCGTGGCATTGTGCTACCACAATCGCGACGCCTATGGTACTGTGTCCTCATGCCCGAGACGACGGCCGAACGGCTCGCACGAAACAGGCTCGAAGGTGAGCTACTCGGCCGTCAACTGCGAGCGGAGCTCGAAGCGGCGCGGGCGCATGCGGCTCTGCTACAGGAGCAGACCGTCGACGCTGAAGAGAACGCGAAGGCGATGGCTCGTGCTGCGGCGCGGGCGAGGCGACACAGGACGTTGATGCCGGGCGAAACTAGCGGGCCGTTGCGGCCGCTCGGGGATGGGATGACGTGAAAGAGAGCAAGATGAGTATCGACGACGCCGTGGGTGTCGCTCTGGCCGCTCGCGAAGCTGGCCGAGTCGAAGGGATCGCCGAAGAGCGTGAGCGCTGGGAGAATGCCATCTACAACGAGAGGCACGATCGGTGGGAGAACGTTTCGTCGAGTGCCGTGGAAGCGCTCTTCGGCGTGCTGCAACGCATGGGGATTGCACAATGACGCCCGCCAAGCTCTACGCCGCCATCGTGGCATTCAAAGACCGGTGCGTTGAAGCCTACATTCGCGGCGCTGCCGAGGAGCAGGCAGAACGCCACCCGGTGCCACCGCTCGGCACATGCGGGCTATGTGGGCGCGAGATCGACTACGCGGCGAAGGAATACGAGCGAGGCGTCCAAGAGGAGCGCAAGAAGTGGACGGCCGCTGTCGGCTCGGCGCGAGACGCATGGGGCACCGTCGCAACGAGAGACGCCTCGGTAGCTCGCGGCACGCTCCGGGCTGTGTTGGCTCACCGTGCGACGAAGGACGTGCCTCAGTAGACAAGGACACTCTGCCATGCTAGGCCGTGCCCGTGTCTCACCAGCTTGACCGCATCGAGGCTATGGTCCGTGGCTTAGGCCACAGCATGGATCAGTTGGCATCGTCCGTGGCAGCAATCCTCACCGGAGAAAAGAAACTCATGGCTCTCTCGCAGCAGATCCTCGACCTCCTCGCCAAGATCGACGCGGCCACGACCGCCATCGCCGACCGGCTCGCGAAGGTAGCGGCGGCGCATCCCGACGACGCGGAACTCACCGTCGCACTCCAGAAGGAAATCGACATCCTCACCGGCCTCGGCAGCGACCCGTCGAACCCTGTGCCGCCGGTTGCGCCGCCCGCGAGTCCGTGATAGACGAGCGCCGTCCACCGCTACGTGCCGCACCAGCGGCAAGGGCCATCCGCCGCGCCGAAAGGCGTTGCAGCTAGCAGACGACGCCCGAGAACATCGGAAACGCCCTGCTGACGCGGATGCTGTAGCCTCGAAAGCCCAGGCAGCGGGCGTTGTAACCCGTGTCGCCTGGGCTTTCGTCTGTCCGCCCCATGTCACTCCGGCATAGTCCAGCCTGCCTGCCCGTGCTACGCTCCGGGCAATGCGAGCACTTCTCCTAACCGCCTGCCTCGCGCTCACCGGATGCGCGGCCCCGCTTCAAACGTCGATCGACGTGGTGAACGTCGTCACGGCCGGCAGCGTCCCGGCAATCACCAAGGTGAACGCGGACTTTTCCGCTGCCGAGCATGCGTGCCTCGCGGGCGCCGTCGACCTCGCGTCGCAGCGCTCGTGCCTCGACCGCACGGAGGCGCGCTTCGTGCCGGCGTTGCAGGCTGGCGATGACCTCGCGGCGCTCTTGGCGCTTGCTGTGGCGGTCATCCGCACGGAGGAAGCTCGGGAGAAGGCCGGCGGTGCCCCGGCCCTGGAACAGGCGGCGATGCTTGTGCCAGAGTTGCTGGCGCTTGCGGACCGGTTCAATGCGGCGCTTGCTGCGATGCGGGCGACGGTGGCCACCGTGAAGGGGACGCCATAATGCTCGCCTTCCTAACCGCCGCCCTCGCCGCCATCCCGACGCTTGCGGCTGGCGTTTCCGCAGCATGGGCCGAATACCAGGCACACCGCCAAGGTCTTGCCGATATCCCGCCTGCTGCCGCAACGTGGCGAGCGGATCGAGACGCCGCACGGGCAGAGCTTGCGCGGCGCGAAGCTGCGGAACGGGGGACGAATTGATCTTCATCAACGGGCACGACGTTTCGTGGATCGGTAGCCTCGCGATTGGGCTGTGCATCGGACATGTGATCGGAACGGCCCTCAACTGGGCACGGGGTCGACGATGATCCGCCGGGCCCTGCTCGCAGTGGCCATCGTGACGATCCTCGCGTGCTCGAGTCGCTACGAGCGCGGCGGCAAGTGCTGGTCCGAGCCCGACAAGGGCGGGACGCCGCAGCAATGTCCCCCGCCCGGCGTTTGGTGGGCGCTACCGGATGGCGGCTTCGAGCTCCGGCCTGCCGAGGAAGATGCGGGCGCCGAGCTAGACGGTGGCAGCGTATGACCGCGGCGACCGACGATGACCCGTATGACGCACTCGGCCCCGGTGAGGAGGTGCCTCTAGCCCGTACGCCGCTGAGTCATGCGGCGCTACGGAACGTGCTCACCATCGGCCACAAGGAAGCGACTGGCAACGACATCACGCCCGCTCGACTCCGCGCCTCGTGGGCCATGATCGGGGTCGAGTCCAATGGCGAAGCTGGCGGCGTCCGCGGCGCCGAACGCATTCCGGGTTGGAGCGTTTGGAACTTCAACCTCGGCAATATCAGCGCCGCGTTGAAGGTCGACGGCTCCGCATGGCAGGGCGACTGGGCCTTGCTCACGGCGCATGAAAACATCGGCGCGGGCCGCGACGTGACGCAGCGAATTCGGGTCCACTCGAGTGCTATCGCTGGCGCATCGGATTACTGGACGTGCCTCCTGGCGCGGTTCCCGTCGGCGGTCGCCGCAATGGATCGCGGGGACCTCGACGGGATGAGCGACAAGCTGCCCGGGTTGGCGCTCGCGTTGAAGCTGGGCGAAGGCAAAGGCGCGTACATGACGGCCACGGCGATTGAGTACGCCGCTGGGCTCGTTGCGTGGGCGCGGGTTTATGATGCGAGGCTCACGTGATTAGAAGCGACTCGGAACCATCGCGGATGCTCCCAATCCCGCCGCCTGGAGCATATTGTGAGCACGACGCAATGAGCGAGTGCTGCGATGGGTGCGGCCACTTCTCCTGCCCGTGCGGCGTGAGCTGGGACGAAAGCGCAGAGGGCGACTCATGACCATCCGCGACGACGTCACCGCCTACGCCAGGACCCTCGTCGGTCTTTTCGCTGACCCTGACGACGAGCTGACCCGGCAAGTCTACAGCGACCTGATTGCGCCTGGCGAGACTCCGCAACGGCGCAAAGAGATGATGTGCAACAGCGGGTGCGCCCTCACGGTCCGCGGCATATGGCGGCGCTTCATCCTTCACCCGATCCTGGAAGCGCCGTACCGGTCCGGCGACGCCATGTCGGACCTGTGTGCCATCGCCCGAGCCGCGGGCGCCATCCGCATGCCAGGGAGCATCCCGAGCCCTGGCGACGCGGTGATCGTGGGCGGCGGGACCGATGGTGGTGGCACCGAGCACGTGTGGACGCACATCCAAACTGACTGGGCCGGCTACGACGGGCGCGTACTTGACCTGGGTCTCGACGGTGGCCAACGACACCCGACGGCGAAGGGCAGCGACGGCAAAGGCGCTGAGATGATCGCGCTGCGAGATCACGACCTTCGCGACGGGTGGGACACCGAGAACGGCACTCGGCGCAAGGTGCAGGCGGTGCTTGATATCGAGCTGATTTTCAAGCAGTTCGGCCGGGTGGCCACCTCGGCGCAGTAGACCTCGACGGGTGGCGATGGTAGGAATCGGTATGCCCCTCATCGATCCTGTCACTGGTCTTTTCGTCCAAGATCCGAACGACCCGAACGACCCGCCGGTATACCTGCCACCGTCCACCGCCACCGAGGGCTCGCCCGTCGATCCGGCGGACCGCATCATAGCTGAGCTGCAAGAGCTCAAGTCGCTCCACGTGGCCGCGGATGCTGCCGATGCTGCCCGCGCCGCTCAGCAGGCCATCGTTGACGCCGAGGCCGCGAAACTTGCGACGCTGTCCACTACGTCGACCGCGGCCCACGATGCGATCATGGCCGAGCTGGCGCAAATCCTCGCAGACGTCAAAGCGCTCGGTTAGACCGGCAACGGGGGCGCCGTCGGGATCTCTATGAGGTCGACGGCGTCCAACGTCGGCGCCAGGATCCATCGCACGGGCAGCTTTGCGGCGAGCATCAAGCCCACCATGTGGCCAGTGCCAGTGGGCCGGTAGCGCTTCCAGCTCGGATCCATCTTCCAGAGCGGACCGAACGCAAGTCCGCGATCGGGCTTCACTGCGAGCATGCGCCGGTTTCGGGCTGGGCCAGCGCCGGGCCATGGGCCATCGAGACCGTGGTTGACTGGGTAGGCTTCGACGGCATGCCCGAGCTGCGGCGCTATCCACGCGACGATGCTGTCGACCGACACCTGGACGCCGCGCGAATCGATTCGCGAGCATGCTCCGTGAATGATGGTCAAGTCGTCTACATCGGGCAGGTGAACGGCGATGTCCTCCCACGTGCCGTGCCAGTCTCGAGATCCGCAAACAAGTAGCCTCATGCCGCACGTCCTTTCGATGGGCACGTGCGGACGTTGTGCCGCTCTTCGCCGCAGTTGCCGCACCGTTTCGCCGCGATGCCGCAGGCTGCGCGCAACTCGTTGCCGGCGGAGTTGTTTTTGACCCTGTGCAACTCGGCGCACTCGCGGCAACGGACGGCGCCGGGTGCGTCGTTCTCGCAGTCTCGGCATCTGATCATCGCGAGCTTAGCTTCTGCATCGGTGGCCATCTGGACGCTGGCTTCGCGTGGAGCATAGTAGAGCCGCGTGACGACGTGACGCACGATGACGCGAGCGTCGCGTGATGGCGACTTGCGAAAACGAGAACGCCGGCCGCCGGTCTCCGATGGCAGCGTCGGCATCTCGCCCGCTGGCACGAAGCGGATGCAGATTCCAACGTGGGTCTTGCCGTGCTCGGACACCCACTTCACGTAGTCGCCCGGCATCATCGGACGATCCTCGCCGCAGCCTGTGCCGGCGTCTCCGCGTTGGCGAAGATCGATGGCTTCCAGAGGCACTTCGACTCATCGTGGCCAGACTGAAAACAGTTTTGACACCTGGTGTCGTTCCAGGTTCGACGGCCAACACCTCGCTCCTTTTCTGCGGCGTTGAAGAGCGCCCGATGCGGATCGCAGTGCGACCGGCCGCACGGGGCGCCGCAACCTTCCCACTTGCATCTACCGGCGGTCATATCGTCACTCCTTCCGCGCCACGAAGGCGCACGCTGTATCGTCCGTCAACCCAGTGCATAACGTCGGCCTCTTGCGCCGCGAGGTCGATCTCGCAGATGTCGACGTCGCCCATTGCGTCCGTGAGCTGCCACGGCGCGGCGGGCCCGTTCTCCACGGTCCACTCGAGGATGCGCCTGGCCAGCGGCGACATGGTGGCGGCCTCGGGGAAGATGATGGCCACCGGGCCAGGTGAGAGTGCGAGCTGAATCATGCGGCCTCGCTCTCGAATTCGGCAGGGCGAATGTCGCCACCGATCTCGTCGGGGGTGTATAAACCGCTCACAACATCCTGGAAAAAGGCCCGCGCCGCTTCGCGAGTGGCGGCCCATCGGCACATCGTACGCGGGTTCGTAAGCCACTTTGAATCGCCATTCTGACCAGACCGGCACCAACCGGCGTCCTGCGCTTCTTCGATGGTGAACTTGAAAACGCTGCCGGGTCGGCCAACCCTCTTATATGCGAGGTTCGCAAACTTCGACGTTGTGTCGGTGATCTCGAAGTAGTCCGCTTTACCAGACACGAGCACGAGCCCGCCGAGGTAAGACGCCGACCATGCGAGCTTTCCACGAACGTTGTAGGCCGCACGAAGAGCAGCGCCGACGGGGGTGCCTCGCTCGCGGGACTCGATGATGCACATCATCACCTGTTCCTTGTTCGCGAAGCCGTACGCCTTCGATTCCATGACGACCTTTGCCAGCGCTTCAACGTCGCTGATCGTCCGAGGCTGCAAGCCGTACCGATCGATCGGTGAGGCGATGGTGATTCGAGCGAGCCCAGTCGACGCCGCGGGCTCGTTTGCGGCGACGGTGGCCACCTCGAAAGATGCGTCAGGGATCGACTCGGCGGGCATTGGCTGCTCTTTCGTCTCGGGGAAGTAGTCGGGCGTCGTGACGATCGGTGTAGTCACAGGCTCCGCCATGACGGTGGCCCAGTCGAGCCCCGGCAGATTCGACACGACCGTGGCCAGGAACAGGCCGAGCTCGGCGGCCTGCTTGCCGTGAAGGTCCAGCAGCTTGCGAAGGTGCGGGTTGATGACCGGCTTGTCGTTGGCGTCCTTGCGGTCGAGGTCATCGAACACCGCGAGCGCCCCGCCGAACGCCTGGATCAGCTTTGCGGCGCTGCCATCTCCGATGCCGGGGCCACGCTTTGCGGCGCCTGGTTCGAGTATGCCAGGGAACGGCTTGTAGTTGTCCGACTTATCCCCGGCCAGCGCCTTCAGGTCGCGGATCTTATCGACGGTGACCTCGCGTTTCGCCAACACCGTGGCCTCGTTCCAAAGCTTGCCGTCCTTCTCGGGCTTCTGGACGGCGATGCTCGCCCCGTCGTCGATGAGCTGCTCGAGGTCCCCATCGCCCGAAAGGATCGTGAGCTGCCACCCGTCGTGCGTGCCGCCGCTCTCCGCTTCGACTTTGAGCACCTCTTGACCGTACTGGTCCGCGATCCAGGCCATGACGTCGTCGGCCTCGGCGAAGCTCGGCGCCTTCGTGATCGGAAACTCGCCGACTTGCGGCGCCACGAGGACAACGCACCCGTCCGCTTTGAGCCGCTCGATCGTGCGGGCAAGCTGCGACCGGTAGGCGTCGCCAGGGTCGGTCCTGTCGGCCTTGTACTCCGGCACCTGCTTGCGAAAGCTGGGGCCCGAATCACACGCGAGCACAACGCGATCGAAACCGACTCGTTGCGCCGCGACTTGGCTGATAGTGCGATTGAAAGCGGCCGAGTATTCTTTGCCCTCGGACGCCTCCCAGTTGACGCGGAAGATGTGACTGATGTCGACGGCAAGAATCTTCACTGTGCCTCCTGAATAAAACCCGGCGAACGTTGCACCATGCCGCGTCCGCCGGGGTCTGCAGTGTGATTGTCACTGGAAAAGGCCCGCCACCTTTCGATGGTCGGGCCTGGGTCCCGGCGTTCTCTGCGCCCGGGAGCAATCGCTATTGGTCTTTGCCTACCCTCACCGAGGGCGCGCGTGGTTGGCGCGCTGCGGCCGCATAAGTCACCTCCACGCCCGCAAGCTCCGGCCCTGGGGGTGCGGAGCGAGCGGGAGAGGCGTGGAGTTAGGTCATCGAATCCAGCGCATCGACCAGCGCCGTCCTCGCCTCCCTCAGAACGTTTTGCGCGCGCCTGAACCGATCCGTCGCCTCGTTTGCGACCGCCGCTTTCGCCTCCGCTTCTTTCAGCGCTACGGCGTGCAAGACCTCCGCTTCCTCGACCGACTGCAACAGCTTGGCCCGGCTCAACTTCGCAGCCATGCGCTGGTTTTCTTCTTCCGCCTTCATCGCATCTCCTCCTTCTTCGCCCTCTGCATCTCCGCCTCCGCAGCGCCCGCGCACCGCACGATCCGCCGCGTGCACCTCCACGGCCATCGCGCCGCCCCGCACGTGCACCCTTTGCGAATCGGCCGGCGCCTCACCGCGGCCTCTGCTTCCTCAACTCGGCCAGGAGCCTGTCGACCGCCAGCGCCAGGCATCCCGAGTCGTATGCGCCCACATCGGGACGCTGCATGTCGTACGTCGCCTCGAGCTTCGTAAGCGCATCCGACGCCGCGACTGCGAGCTCGACGCGGAGCGCTGCTGTGGCGCGCGCAGCTTCGGCCGGCGTGCCCGCGGTCGGGTTGTCGGCGCTCATGACGGGTCCTTTGCGGGCTCGCGTGCGTGGGACAGCACATAGTGCGTCGTAACCCCGCCGTTTCGCACGCCGCACACCCCGACTCGCCCGCACACTCTCGGCAGACGGTGACGATTCGTGCTCCCTTCGCGCTCGGGCAGCGCGTCCGCCATCTCGTCCCACGTCGCCGGCCCACGCTCCAACAGAGACCGCACCGCCGCGTCGTCGAGGTCGTCCTGGGTGGGGGCGGGCACCGCGTCGGGCTCGTCGCTCTCCTCCTCTTCGTCGTCGCTGTCCGGCGCGTCATACTCGTGCAGGCGCCAGAAGTCGTCTCCGTACCACACCGCGTGATAGACCGTGTCGCATCCGTCACACGTGCCCTCGGAGCCGTCGCGCCACTCGCCGGTGCGCATGTCGTCGCCGACCTGTTCCTTGCACTTCGGGCAGTAGTCCCATGGCAGGGCCGGCTCCACCGCAGCCACCGGCGCCACGATCGCGGTCCTGGCGGCGTGACGGGCGCGGATGGCAGCGGATCCGTGGTCTTTCCAGCATCGCCAACACGAGTGGATGCGCTCAGATGCGCCGTCGTCTACGGTCGCCGGGATAGACACCGTCCACGAGTCGCCGCACATGATGCACTTCGGCAACTCCGTGGGCACGGTGCCCAAGATAATCGCCGCTGCGCGCTCGCACGTCTGGCACCCCGTCGCCATGCTCGGTCGCTCCGTGAATCCGAACCCGCGATCGTCCTCATCGTTCGGGTCAAGTCCGCACGGCGTCACGGGGGTTACCGGCGTGTTTTGCAGTAGGTGAAGGACGGGCGCTTCCGCGAGGGCCGCGCCAGACCTAACCAGATCGAACAGAGCGCTCGCCTCGGCGCCTCGGATCGCCGGACCATTGGCCGACTTTGCCCACGCTACGGCGGCTGCCTTGACTGCCTCCAACTCCGCCACCCTCGCCACCGCCTCATCGCGGGCCTTCTCGGCGGCCTCGGCTCGGACGAAGGCGGCGCGCTCGAAGTCGTGAGCAAGCGCGGCGTCTTGCTTCCACACCTCCACGAGTCGCGTCACCTGCGCAAGCTCGGTCTCGGCGACGAGGAGCGCTTCACGGTCATCGAGCGCGGCCGCCTGGACCCGCGCCACCTCGTCCAGCGCGGCGTCCTCGCGGCGGGAGCAAGCGCGGTAGAGGCGGGCCAGGACGAGGGCTGTGGCCGACGGGATGGCGAGGAGGGCGAGGCTCAGTATGGTGCGAATAGTCCTCATGACTCTACCCACGGCTCGTCGGCGATCCGCACGATCTCCGCGTCCTGCTCATCGTCCGTGATGCTCATGTCGTTGTACGCGGCCATGATCCGATTTGCGCGCGGATGATCGTCGGTCTCGTATTCTCCGTTTCCGAGCACCTTCGTAACGATCGCAGCTACAGGACCATCGAGACCAATCAGCACGAATCCGCCGACCTCGATCGTGCGGTAGACGTGGCCGATGTCTGAAGGACATTCCGATACGCGCCCGTCGTAGTGATGAAACCGGAGCTTCCTCGGCATTGTTGTCGGCATATCCATTCTGTCCTCCACGTCGTGCGCATTCATCGGATCACCGCTTCCACAAGGCGAGCGACCGCCTTCTTTTTTGCGGCCCACACCGCTTGCTTGCTCACGCCCATTGACGCCCCTATCTGCTCTAGCGTCTCTGGCGTTGGCCCGTAGAGCCGGCGCATCACGTTTTGCTCCGTCGGCGGGAGAGACTCGATGAGAGCCGCGGCGTCGATACCGTGCGCTTCGTCCACGGGCGCAGCGAAGCGGTCAACGATAGTGCCGTCCCCGCTGGGCAGAGGGGCGTCGAGCCAAACTGGCGTCGGGCGCTCCCAGTCCGCGAGACACAGGTTCTTTGACACCGACACGACGTAGCGGCACTTGTGAGCGTACGTCCTGGCCTCCCACTGGATCATCCGAGCGGCGTAGGTGGATAGACGCCCGAGCGATGCGTCATGGTTGCGGGCAGCGTGAAGGATCGCCAGTCGGCCAACTTGGAGGAGATCATCCAGCTCGCAACGGGCGGTCACGTAGCGACGAACGCCGATGTGGACCAAGCCGGTATGCATGCGGACGAGGGCGGCGCCAGCAAGCGAGTTGCCAGCCTTCCATCCCTCGATAATGGCCAGCTCTTCCTCCTCCGTCACGTCCCACCTCCCGCAGCCTTTTCGGCCGCCACCTTCCTCGCGCCCGCAACAACGCCTCTGCCAGCGGCCAAGAGCCTCAGAGTGAGAGGCTCTCGCGCTTCTGCGTACGCCACATCGAGCGCATCGCGCTCCGCCTTGATCCTGTCGTACTCCCGCCGCGCCACCTCGACGGGGTCCGCGGGCTCGGGCGGGCAGGCGCCAGGCTCGGATAAGCCGGTGATGTGGCGGCGCAAGAGCGACCCGGTGCGGCTCACGTCGACGCCGCCTCAATCGTGCGCCTCGCCGACTCACGCCCTGCCGCGCCGACGCCGAGCCACCACGCCCGCTCATCCGCACTTGGGCGAGGCGGCGGAATGCACGGGCGCCCGGTCGACGTGTCGCTGTACTCGAGCGAGTAGACGGCCACCGGAGCCCAGACGTCTCCCGCAATGCCACGCGCGGCGACGCATGGCATCGTGGCGGCCCCCGGTAGCGAGGGCGGGGCGCACTGGATCGTTGGGCGCTGTTCTTGTTCGACGTTCAATCGGACCTCCGTTGCGGTCCAGGACATCTACGCCGAACTCTGTCCTATGTCAAGCCGGACTATTCCGATTGAGCAACATGGCCGAAAACACCGGCAGGTCCTGCCACGTCGGCGGCGAGGAGCCACGAGTCAGCGTCGACGGATGGAACCCCTGCCGACAGGAGCAGGCGGGCGCACGCCACCGACAGGATGACGCCCGCCGAGTCGGGGCCCGGCCGGTAGAGGAGCACGTCGCCGATGACCGCGGCGGGCGCATCGCTCGGCATGTCCGCGGCGATGGGGCGAAGGCCGGCGTAACGAGCGATTGCGCGGGCGCTTCCGTCGGTGAGCGAGCGGATCGAACCCGCAAGGTGCGCCCGTTGGAGCGGCGACGTCAGCGGCGAGGCGAAGCCGTGGCCCGTCTCGCCCGCGAAGAGGGTGGCCACCCGTTGGCGCAACGGCATGGGCTCCGCGGCCTTGGGCCGGAGGTACTGAGCAAAGGCTACGATCGCTGATGCAATGTGGCTCACTGGGTCACCGTTGGAGGGCATTAGTTGCCTCTCTCCCCTGGTGACCAGCATTCCGGGTACCGGCGTACATGTCAAGGAGGTTTCCCCACGCCTGACGGGATATGACCTACGGCTCGCCGGTGTCAGCGTCGATCCACCGCTGTACGGTATCGGCGAGCTCCGCCAGTAGATGAGGCGTCAGCGAGCCGAGCGTGGCCCACGTTACGGGTGTGTCGGCGAGTTGCTCAAACGTAGCTGGACGCAGGTGCTTGCGGAGCGACCTTGCTTCGACGATGAGTTGCGCCCATTGCGGGTGCTTTCGGTACGTGTCGTGCGGCGACTTACTCACGATGCCGCGGGCCCGAATGGCTATCAGCTCCGCCAACGTGATCGTGCCGCGGAGGGCGTAGCGGTCGAGGTCGTCGATCGACACGTCGTAGACTGCGCCGAGCGCACGGAGGACGCGGACCGTCGACGCCTGCCTCCTGTTGTTCTCGAATTTGCTCAGCTCGCTCTGTTCGATTGCCGCGACATCGGGATCCCGATCGTGCGCCGCCCGAAGCCGGCGGACCACCTCGAGCTGCGCAAGTCCGAGTTCGTTCCGTAGTGCGGCGAACCGCGGGCCGATCGGGCTGTCCGGCGGGATGTCCTCCTCTGTGGAGGTAGTCGGGGGAGGCGGCGGAATTTTCGCGGGGCTCACGGACGAGACAGTAGCGCACGATCCGCCAAGTGAAAAGTGCCTATGTTTGCAGGCTTTCCGCGATTCGTCGCGGGCGTAGCATGTGTTTCGGCATAGTCCGGCTTGACATAAGGCAGACCGTCCAGTAGATGTCGGTGGATGCCCAAGGCAAAGACGAACAAGATCGTCGGGTGGGAGGCTCGACGGAAACGCCTGCTCGCTCGACGGGCGGAGATATCCGTAACGCAGGACGACGTCGCCGCGAGGGGCGGCCTCACGCAGGAGTACGTGTCGAAGATCGAGAACGGGACGGCTCACGCTACCACGTACGAAACACGGGCGCGGCTCGCAAAGGGCCTGCGCCTTTCGATGACGGCGGTTGTTGCTCTACTGGAGGGGTCATGAATCACAGGATCATTGACGGCGGCGAAGCTCTGATGAAGGTGGCGAAGGAGATCAGCGGCGAGGCCGGTCTGAATCGTGACGGTCGCCAGGCGCAAGGGCCGCTCGTAATGCGCACACACGAGCTCATTGGGGCGCTTAATACGGCAATCGCAGCGGGTGTAGACGCTCGCATGGCACGGCACTGGATGCCAATCATCCAAGGGCATACCGTGCGGGCCGATGTCCTGCCGGTCGTGCGGGAGATCACGGGCGAGGTCGGGGACCGGTTCGAGCGTCTCGAGGGGTGGCACAAGGGCCAGACATTCGAGGTCGACTCCGCCAAGCTTGACGGAAGACTCGTCATGCCCGAGGTGGGCAACGAGCAGAGCGTTTGGGTCGTGACGCTCCAAGAGCTCCGCGACCCGTCGCTCTTCCGCTTCATCTCGTCGGCCGCCGAGCGTGCCGCAGCGAAGGTGGCCATCGCGGACGCCGGTGAGGCTCCCGCGGAGATGGCCGTCCAGTCTCCTGACGACGATATCGACTCTCCTGCGGCGGACCGACAGATTGAGTTCACGATTCCGCACGCCGTCGACATGCTCGCCGAACTGCATCAGGCCATCGACAAGCTTGCCCGATCGTGGGTCGCTTTCTCGGTCGAGGATCGCGTCAACTTCGAGCATGTCGACCGGAACGTGCACAAGGTCTGTGCGCTCGCTGGCGTAGAGGTTCCAGTGCGATGTCGTCCCGCGGCGCCGAACCCTGGTCATGCATACGGACTCGTGCACGCCTACGACGCATCAGGGAAGCTCACGATGTGCGGTATTTCGTCGCGACCGCGTGACGTTCCGATCGGCGAATGGCGCACGTCGGTAGAGTGCCATGCGTGTCGCGTAGCGTGCGGGTCTTTACCGCGAGGAGGCCGGTGAGCCGCAAGCCGTTGCGTGACTCGAAGCCCGTGCCAGGCATTGCCGCGGGCGACAATGTGCGGTTGCGCCTCGTGCCAGATGGGCGGGCGCTGGTGACCGAGCGGCGGCGATGGGATTGCGCAAGGCTTGCGACGTGTGAACACGAGTGGATCCTGGTGCACGGTGGGGCGCAAGCGAAGTGTCCAGTGGTGTGCATTCGCTACCAGAAGCGGGAGGCGGATGCGGTGAACGGGGATGGCGTTGGTGGCGTGGTTTCTTTTTCGGAGGGTTGAAGCGTGAGTGACTATCAGGAGTTCATTGAAGCGAAGATGAAAGTGGAGCTTCCTCGCGGGCTCGAAGTCGTGCCTGAACTGCCGGCGAGCATGAAGCCTTTCCAGGCGCACTGCACCGGGTGGACGCTGCAACGTGGCAGGGCAGCGCTGTTCCAAGACTGCGGACTCGGCAAGACGTTTCAAGAGCACGTTTGGGCGCAAAAGATCGTCGAGCACACGAACGGTCGAGTACTTCAACTGGCGCCTCTCGGAGTGACGGGGCAGTCGGTGCGCGAGGGGCGATAGTTCGGCATTGATGTCGTCTACGCCAAGACGGGCGAGGACGCCGCAAAGCGCGGGATCACGATCACGAACTACGAGCGGCTTACGGCGTTCGACCCGGCGGACTTCGTGGGCGTCGTACTGGACGAGAGTTCGATACTCAAATCGTACTCGGGGGCCACCAAAAAGGCGCTGCTCACGACATTCGCAAGGACGTCGTACCGGCTCGCGTGCACTGCAACGCCGGCCCCGAACGACCAGCTCGAACTCGGTAATCACGCCGAATTCCTCGGCATCCTCACGTCGCACGAGATGCTTGCCAGGTGGTTCCTCCCGGACACGTCGCACGCCGGAAAGTACAGGTTGAAGGGCCACGCCGTCGAAGCGTACTGGGACTGGGTTTCAAGCTGGGCACGCTGCGTCGGGACGCCGTCGGATATCGGTTTCAGCGATGACGGCTACGTGCTGCCCGAGCTGACGCAACACGTCCACGTAGTTGACGTGGATATCACGATTGGCAGAGGCGACGGCGAACTCTATCGAAAGCAGAACCTTTCTGCGACGGCGATCCACAAGGAAAAGAGGATCACTCTCGCGGCCCGCGCCGCTAAGGTAGCGGAGCTCGTGATGTCGGAACCCGGCGAGCCGTGGATCATCTGGTGCGAGACCGACTACGAGGACGAAGCACTCCGCAAGCTCCTGCCCGATGCTGTAAGCGTGCGCGGCAGCGACTCGCTCGAGTCGAAAGAGGCTTCGCTTCTTGGCTTCTCGGACGGGTCGATTCGAGTCCTCATTACCAAGGCCAAGATCGGAGGATTCGGGCTCAACTGGCAACACTGCGCTCGCGTGGCATACATCGGGCCGACGTTCTCTTTCGAGCAGTACTACCAGACCGTGCGTCGCTGTCACCGGTTCGGACAACGGCGGCCGGTTCAGGTTCACGTAGTCATGGGGTCCACTGAAGTGGACGTCTGGCATACCATGATGAAAAAGGCGAAGGCGCACGACGACATGAAAGTCGAGATGTACTCGGCCATGAAGCGTGCACTCGAGCGCTGCGACGAAAGCTCGAAGCGGTATAATCCTCAGCACCTCGGGACGCTCCCTGGGTGGATCAGCGAAAGGCGGGCATCGTGATCGGTAGCGTGAAAGTAGTGAACGAGGCACATGGCAACGGGTGGGCGTTCTACCAGGCGGATGCGGTCGAATTCGCGAGGCAACTGCCTGACAATAGCGTCGGGTTCAATCTGCACTCGCCGCCGTTCTCGCACCTGTACACGTACTCGGACAGCGCCAACGACATGGGCAACTGTCTCGACGATGCGCAGTTCTTTGCGCAATACCGGTTCCTCATTCGTGAGCAGCTTCGCGTCATGATGCCCGGCCGACTCGTTGCCGTGCACTGCAAAGAACTCGTCGACTACCAGTCGAGCGCGGGACGGTCTGGGCTTCGTGACTTCCCCGGCGAGATCATTCGAGTTTACGAGGAGGAAGGATTCAAGTTCCACTCTCGCGTGACGGTGTGGAAGTGCCCGGTAACGGAGCGAGCTCGCACGAACGCTCATGGGCTGCTTTACAAGACGCTGCGGGCCGATGGCAGCTTTTCACGTCAAGGCGTCGCAGAGTGCGTGCTCGTGTTCCGCAAGTGGCCGCGGAACGAAACTGAGCAGGCCATCGCCGACGCTAACCCGGTCAGGCACTGGAACCCTACGCCGAAGCGCGGCGATGTAGCAGAGCCGGCCGCGGGCGACGAGATGCCGCTCGAGACGTGGCAGGAATGGGCTTCACCGGTGTGGATGGATATCGACCAAACCGATGTCCTAAACGTCAAGAAGTCCCGCGAGGATCGCGACGAGAAGCATATGTGTCCGCTTCAATTGGACCTTATCGAGCGCTGCGTGGTGCTCTGGTCCAACGCGGGCGATGTGGTTTGGTCGCCATTCGCTGGCATCGGCTCGGAGGGCGTAGGCGCTCTGAAGCGTCACCGCAAGTTCGTTGGGTCCGAGCTGAAAGAGTCCTACTGGAAGAGCGGATGCGTGGAGCTCGCGAGCGCCGAGCCTGGCGCAAAGGGAAGTCAGATGTCGCTGCTCTCGCTCATGACGAACGCGACGCCTGCCGTCCAGCTTCCGCCGAAGCTTCCGAAGGGTTCGCGGCGCCCTGGTGAGAGGAAGGCGAAAGCGAAGGAGGTGGCCAGTGTCGAGGAAGAAACCTGATCTCACCGGCTCGCTGTTCCCGCTGGAGCAGATCGCTCCGGCGGAATCCGAGCGACTTGCCGCAGCGGCTCGCAAGAAAGCAGACGACGCCGCACGCCGCGAGGTGGCAAAGACGAAGCGCAAGCGGACCGAGGACGACGACGCCAGGAAGCTCAAAGAGTTCAACGAACGGCAGGAGGATGTGGACCATGACTAACGACGAACTCGAGCGAGACAACGCCGCACTACGCCTCGCCTTCTCCAAGGAACGAGCCGACCACGCCGCAACAGAGGGCATCCTTCGCCGCGTCCGTGAGGGCCTCATGTCGAAGACTGGCGGCGCCGAGCAGTGCCACGCCATCGAGCTGGCCTTCGCGTTGCTCGCTGGCGCCGAGGGTAACGACGCCGCTGCAAGCGCCCAAGAGGTGGCCACCGCGTTACTTGCGACGGTCGCCATGTTGGCCGAGTGCAATATGAAGATCGCGAAGATGCACGTGGCCATCGCTTTGGCGGGTTCGCCATGATCTGCACCAACGTGCCTTTCGCCTCCGAGAGCGCCGCCCGTCGACAGATCCGCGCCATTCGCGAGCGGCACGCAAAGCGCCGCGCGGGCGTTCACCTGCATCCTTACCGGTGCACCAATTGCCAGCAATGGCACCTTACGTCACACAGGGACCGAGCATGAGACTCTACATTGCTGGCGGCTCGGACGAGCGCCTTACCGTGGTTCGCCCGTACATCGACCGCATGATCGCGCACGGGGTGACGATAACGCACGACTGGACCCGGTGCGAAGGCTACGACCGAGAGCACACGGACGACGAGCGACGAGCGTGGGCGCTAGCAGACGAAAAAGGCGTCGAGTCGGCGGACCTCGTTTGGATCATCGTGCCCGACGCCAAGAGCGAAGGATCGGCCACGGAGATCGGCATCGCTCGCGGTCGGCGGATCCAATTCATCGCGAGCGGGGCGCGGGCGCGCGGCAACATCTTCGTCCTGCTCGCGGCGAGCATATTCGACGCGCACGAGTCGGCCTTTAGAGCGATCGTGGATGTGCACGAAAAGGAGGTAGCCCAGATGAAAGAGCTTCGTCAATACCGCGCAGCGCTACGCTTGCGCCGAACGGAGTCGACATGAACACCCGAGCCGCCAACGTGGAAGTCATCTTCTCCCTCGACGATGCAGACCTAGACTTGCTCGCCCGTGTCGCCGCAGAGCTGCCGCTGCCCAAGCTTCGTTCGAGGCTCGCCGCATCGGTGGAGGTCGACACCGGCAAAGGTCACACGCTGGTGCCTACGCCGGCCCGTGAGCATGCGCGGGCGCTGTTGCTTGGGGCGCTCGATGCGCTGCGGAGGTCGACGTGAAGGCGCTATCGCCAGATGAGTACGACATGCTGCGCCAGCCATTCAACACGCGCATCCACGGCGCCGACTTCGCGAAGGCCGTGGCCACGTGCGACCGATTGGTCAAGCGCGGCTGCTACACGCTCAACGTGGTGAAGGTCGATGGGGCGACCTGCTACTCATACACGAAGACGCCTCTCGGTCACCTGGCACTCCGTGTATCACGCCCCGAGATGGCCTTCACGATATGAGCGCCGACGTCCAGGATCCGAAACGAATGCTTCACGTCCTGCAACACTCGCTCGGCCGCAACCAGTACGGCAAGAACCCGAATGTCCGCGAGGACTACCGCAACCACTACTGCGCCAGCGAGGGCCACCATAGCTTCGCAGCGTGTCGCGAGGCCGTGGCGCTTGGGCTCATGCTGGAGTGGACGCCGAGCGAGATAAGCGGCGGTGATTATGTCTTCGTGGTGACCTATGCCGGACGGGCTTACGTTGCGGAGCACAGCCCGGCGGAGCCCAAGCGCTCGCGAGGACAGGATCGGTATCGTCGATACCTCGCGGCCGACTGCGGCAAGAGCTTCTGCGAATGGCTCCGCGCTGGCGGTGCGTCGTGACCCCACTGGACGCAGAGCGCGCCGTCCTCGGGGCGCTGCTTACCGGGGCGCTGCGACATGCGGATGTCGTCGATGCGCCCGACGGGCTGTGCGGGCATCTGCGGCACAGGAGGATATGCGACGTGCTCTTGTCGATCCTCGACGTTCGAGAGGTCAAGGCGCCGCGGGTCGATGCGCACTGGGTGAAGTTCGCAATGATCGGTGCCGTCCCGCTCGTGCCGAAGGCGAGAACGTGGACTGGTAAGCGTACCGTCGGCATCGATTGGCGCTTCGCTGAGCGCACGTGCAAGGCTGCGAAGGTGTGGCCACTGGCCGTGGTGTCGATCGAGCCTCCGCAGCTTTGCGGGCTGCTAGAGCTTGCGAGGACGGCGCCGAGGAGACGGGGTGCGCTCGGGGCTCTCAACCTTGTGGTAGCCGATGCTCGGGCCCGCGCCGATGCGAAGGGCGAGCGCGCCAGGCTTCGCGAGGCGGCCCGGGAGCTCGTGACCGACCTCGTTGGCGGCTACCTGTCGACGGCGCTCGGGGACGCCGTCACGGGCGGCTACGCCTGCGTGCGCTACGGGCGCGGGCGCGAGGCTTGGGCCAGCGCCGACGTGGTGCGGAGCGAGCTCGCGCTACTTGGTAACATGTGAACAGGATAGGAGCAGACCAGATGAGCAAGACGCTGCCAGTGTTTCAGGATTCGGCGATATGTACCCCGTGCGGCGGGCACTGTTGCAAGACGATTCCTGGTATGACCATGCCGGAAGACTGGGGCGCTCCGGATATGACGACGGTCACCGGTCGACTGAAGGAAGCTTTCGCGTCAGGAAGGTACTCGCTCAACTGGTGGGAAGGCGAGTCGTGGCGCGAGCAGCCCGAACTCCACGGCAAGGTGTTCATCGTTGCGCCTGCCGTTGAAGACGGCGAAGGTGATACGGAGTACCCGGACAACGTCGGCGGAGGATGGTTTGCGCCGCCGGTTAGGCTCGGGTGCACGTTCCTGAAGTCGGACGGGTGCGAACTCGGCTTCGACTCTCGGCCGCACGGATGCCGCACGCTAGAGCCGTCGATCATGGGAAACTGCAAGCCGCACGGGGGCGGCATGGCGGAGTTCGCGCTTGCGTGGGCGCCGTATCAGGAAGCCATCGCCATGGCGCGAGCGAATACGTGAGGGCTAACGGGACGCGACCGCCACGGACTGCGCGCGACCAGGTGCGCTGCAACGCCGCTCGCGTGAAGGCTCGCCGCAAGCGCATCGACGGCGGCCGGTGCGCATTCTGCGGGCGACCTCGCGGCGAGAAAGGCACAAGCGCGAGCTGCCGGCCTTGCGCCGACGAGCGCAACCTCGACATGAGGGATGCCCGTGCGCGGTCATAGCCTCGGCGCCAAGGCCGACCCGTCGACCGCGCGGACCCGCGCCGAGTGCGGCAACGGTGAGCCGCGTTGCCCGCGCGCGCCCGCACCAGGTCGCAACCCGCTGGGCTTGTGCGACGTGTGCCTAGAAGAGCGCGCCTTCGACCGTGGCACGTGCCGGCGCTGCGCGAGCATCCCCGGCGTGCCTTACGTGCACTGCGCGGGCGGCATGTGCTTCGGGTGCGGAGAGTCCCCCGGCGGGACGCTTTGCGGTCCGGCGCACCGCAAGGATGCTCACGCGAGCATGCGGCGCGAGCTCGCGATGTTCGTGCGATTCGCTCGCGAAGGGCGGCTCGACCTCGCTGCGCGCTGGGCCGGATCGCCACACCCGGCGGAAGTGGCGCTAGCGGCGCTGCTCTCCCGCGCGCCCGATGGCATGGCCAAGCAGGCGCTGCTCGCGCTTCGGGAGAGGCTACCCGCGGCGGACATCGAGCGGGTGACCCCGGCGCATCTCCGCAATGTCGTTGACACATAGTCCGAAGTGTCATATATGTCCTATATGGTCCTGTCTATTCCGGATATTGCAGTGGCGTTCGGCGTCTGTACGAGGACGATCCGACGCTGGGAGCAGATCGGCAGGATCCCCAAGGCGTCTCGCACACTCGGCGGCCACCGTCGATGGGACTCCGCCACGCTGATCCCGGCCCTTGTCGAGGGCGGATATGCGGTGCCGGCGTCGTGGAACATCGGTGTTGCAGCGTGAGCGCGGCCGAAGTGCTCCAGCTGCGCCCGTCGAAGTGGACCGATCAGCTCATCATCAAGATCACCAAAAAAGACATGGTGGTCGAGGATGTCCCGGCGAATGCGATCGTCGCGCTCCGCTACCACCCGGACTGGAACGAGGTCATCGCGTACGACGAATTCCAGCAAACCGTGGTCACGCTACGCGAGCCTCCGTGGTCAGAAGCTGAGTCGAGACCGGCGAGCAAGATCGGCAAGATCGGACCGTGGACCGACGGCGATTCGATCCGCCTTCAGGCGTGGCTCCGCCGCGAGGGCGGACTGGAGATCAAGCTCGGGCGCGACGCCGTCGACTCGGCGCTTATCGTCGCAAGCGAGGCGAACCCGATTGATCCGCCGCGCGACTTCCTCGAACGACTCGAGTGGGATGCTCGCCTACGCATCGGCTCGAATCCGAGCGAATTTCACCCCGACGGGTGCGTCTCTTGGCTCACGCGATATCTTGGCGTGCCTGACTCGCCGTATACGCGATGGGTCGGACGGTGGTTCCTGATCGCGAGCGTCGCCCGCATCATGCAACCTGGGTGCAAGGTAGATAACGCGCTCGTGCTCGAAGGGCCCCAAGGCGCAAAGAAGTCGACCGCCGCGCGCATCCTCTATCACCCGTGGTATTCGGACACGCCGATCGACCTCGCGAACAAGGATCGCTTCGGCTCGATCCAAGGCGTTTGGGGCTACGAGCTCGCAGAGTTCGACGCCTACACGAAGCACGAAGCGAGCGTCATCAAGGCGTTCGTTTCGTCGAAGGCCGACAAGTACCGGCCGCCGTATCTTCGGCGGGACATCGTTGCCCCGCGACGCTGCATCTTCCTCGCGACGATCAACCCCGGCAAGAAGTACCTGCAAGACGAAACTGGCGGGCGTCGGTGGTGGCCCGTTCACTGCGGCATGATCGACCTGGCGGCGCTCGAACGTGACCGAGAAGCGCTGTGGGCAGAGGCTGTCCAGGCATACGCCGCGGACGAGCGATGGTGGCCCGAGACGCTGCCCGAGCACGGCGCTTGTCGCGAGGAGCAGGGACACCGACTCTCGCTTGACCCGTGGGACGATCCGATCCGTGACTGGTTGGCCACCGACGCGCGCGCCGTTGGCGATGTGAGTGTCGGTACGATCCTCGGCGGGACGCTCGGCATCGACAAGAGCAAGTGGTCGAAGTCCGACGAGATGCGAGTCGGCACCGTGCTCCGAGGCGCGGGCTACAAGAGGGTGCGGCAGACCGAGGGCGGGGTGCGGCAGTACGTTTACAGGAAGGAGACGACGTGACGAAAGTTCTTGATTTTGGCCACATTGCGACAGTTGAGACATGGGGTAGCGACGAGCGCATCATCGAAGCCGCCAGAATGAGCACTGGCAAAGGCTTTCAAGGGTGGGGTCCTAGACTATGCCAGACGTGCAACGGTCAAGGCGGCGAGTGCTTCGTCTGCGATGACGCATGTCACGTGCCCGGAGACGAGAAGCTTCTCCGCTTCCTATGGGAGAACAAGCACGCGACGCCGTTCGAGATGGCCGGCGCGACCATCGAAGTACAGGCGCCGATCTTCGTGTTCCGCGAGTGGCACCGTCACCGGACGCAGAGCTACAACGAGATGAGTGCGCGGTACACGCCGCTCCCGGACGTCAACTACATCCCGACGGTCGAGCGGCTCATGATTGGGAGTGGTGGGACGAACAAGCAGGCCGGTACGGTGGCCGGCGCTGGCGTTCTCGACGTTGCCGGGGCCGAGCGTTTCCGAGCGCAGCTTCGCATCGTGTACGAGGGCCAGCAATCGCTATACGAAGATGCACTCGCGGTAGGCGTCCCCAAGGAACTCGCGCGCATTCACCTGCCCGTGGGACGTTACAGCCGAATGCGCGCATCGACCAACCTTCGCAACTGGCTCGGCTTTCTCTCTTTGCGCTCGACGGCCAAGAATCCAGTGGCTCAGTGGGAGATACGGCAGTTTGCTGACGCGCTTCACGCGCAGTTGAGCGAGGTGTTTCCGAGGACGCTGAGCCTGTTCGACGGGGGCGTGAAGTGAGCGCGATCGATCATCCGCCGCACTACAACGGACATCCTTCGGGCGTCGAGTGTATCGACGTAGCGGAACACTTCGGCTTCAACCTCGGAAACGCGATCAAATACATCTGGCGCGCCGGCCTCAAATCGAAGGATCCAATCGAGGATCTAGAGAAGGCGCTCTGGTACGTAGGGCGCGAGATTCAGCGTCTGCAACGCGAGCGCCCCGACACGGCGAAGACTTAGATCGTCGCCAGCTTCCCCTCCGCGCCCGCCCGACCCCGTCGCGGCGGGCGCTGTCGTTTCAGGTGGCCACCACGTCGCAAGACGCCGCTATCGACGTGGCGCACACAGGCGCCGCGGACTCAACCACGACGCGGATGCTCATGCCCAACGCAGCAGCGTGCGCTGCAATCGTCGCGAGTCCCACGCCCGGCCCGTCCTTGAGCGACTGTGTCGCAAAGCCACGTGCGCGGGCCAGCTTGCCCAGCGTGACGCCTGCGAGCTCGCACAGTGAGGCGATGGGGCGGGTGAGGTCGAGGATCATGACTCGTTCGGGCTCCACTGGTGAGTGCACGCGGTGCATAGAATCGTGTACTCGACCGATCGAGACGAAAGGCCATTGTCCTCGT
>Ga0207665_10000444_pt1 | contig 28370 bp, 22 predicted proteins | sample LARL112metaG_FD_184351 | JGI IMG/M metagenome (GOLD analysis project Ga0207665, IMG submission 184351) | Corn, switchgrass and miscanthus rhizosphere microbial communities from Kellogg Biological Station, Michigan, USA - LAR L11-2 metaG... | ecosystem: Host-associated > Plants > Roots >... | reverse complement strand
GTTTTCGAGCGAAGTGGATACCGGTTCGCGTGAAGAAAACGCGTCAAAACAAAAGATTAGAGCCTCGGTTCTGATTCAATCAGAACCGAAAAGGCTCTACGCCCGCTGGTTCTCGTACGCCTTCAGATGCGTATAGGCGATCCGCAATTTCGGCACCGGCACCTTGGCGGCGTCGCCGCGCGCGATCATGTCGCCCACGATATGATCGGCCTCGACCGGCGCACCGGCCTTGATGTCGCGGAACATCGATGCGGTCAGCGGTGAGCCTTCCGTCGTCAGCATGGAGTTGATGCGGGTCAGAAACGCCTCGCCTGGGGCATAGCCGGCGGCTTTTGCAACGGCGGTGCATTCATCGCGAACGCCGAGGATAAAATCGCGCCCGCCCGGCGCGGCCAGGATATGGCCGATTGCCGCGCGCATCAGCGATGTCGAACTTGCGAGCGTCGTGAGCAGGACCCACTTCTCCCACATCTCCAGCACGATTTTTTCGCTGGCCTGCGAACCGATATTTCCGGCGGCAAAATTCTCGGCGATGGCGCGGACGCGGTTCGACATGGCGCCGTCACGCTCGCCGAAGCTCAGCGATTGAAACACCGGTGCGAGCTGAACCACGTGGCGATGCTCGTTCAGCGTCGCGGCGATGCCGCACCAGCCGCCGAGGACGCGGTCCTTGCCGAAGCGGGTGTCGAGAACATCAAGATGACGCATGCCGTTGAGGAGCGGAATGATCGCGGTTTGCGGTCCGACCGCGGGGGCAAACGACTTGATGGCGTCGTCGAGATCGAACGCCTTGCAGCTCAACAGCACGACGTCGAATTTTTCGTTGAGCTTGTCGGCTTGCACGGTTGGCGGATTTTGCAGCGTCACATCGCCGTTAGGGCTTTTTATCACAAGGCCGTCGCGGGCAAGTTCCGCCGCGCGCCCCGGGCGCACCAGGAATGTCACGTCGCGCCCGGCCTGAAGCAGCCTGCCGCCAAAAAACCCGCCGATCGCGCCGGCGCCGACCGCAACAATGCGCATGCTCAACTCCCCTTTTTTGCTGTTCTAGAGCATGATCCGGAAAAGTGGAAACCGGTTTTCCCTTAGCTAACAAACGCGGAACGCGTTTGCGCGGAGATCATGCTTAAAACAAAGTGATGGGATCATGATGCGATTCCGCCTAATCGCATCATGATCTAAAGCGCCGGCGCGCGAGAGGGAATAGCGAATGGAACAAAAGTCCATTCACCTTTTCTTGCCTACCACTTTTCTCCGAACGGGCGGATTTCAAGCTCGAAGGTCCAGGCGCTGCGCGGCTGCTGGTAAAGCTGCCAGTAGGCAGAAGCGACCGAGGATGGCGGCATCAGCAAATCGGGATTATCAAGCGCGTCCTTGCCCCAGAGTTGCTCGCGTCGTTCGCGCACCCAGGCGGTATCGACGCCGGCATCGATAATCAGATGCGCCACGTGGATGTTCTTCGGACCGAGCTCGCGCGCCATCGATTGTGCGACCGCGCGGAGCCCGAACTTGGCGCTGGCGAACGCCGCGTATCCGCTGCCGCCGCGCAAGGAGGCGGTGGCGCCGGTGAAGAAGATATTGCCCCTGCCGCGCGGCAACATCAGCCGCGCCGACTCGCGGCCGGCAAGAAAGCCTGCCCAGCACGCCATTTCCCAGACCTTGCGGAAAACGCGATCCGTGGTCTCAAGGATAGGGAAGTTGACGTTGGCGCCCACGTTGAAGATGGTTAACTCCAGCGGCGCGTGGCCGTCGGCATCATTCAGAAATGCCGCAACCTCATCCTCCTTGCGCGCATCCAGTGTGCGGGCGACGATCGATCCGCCGGCCTCCTCGATCTCCCTGACCAGAGGCCCGAGTTTGGTGCCGTCGCGGCGCCCGGCAAACACGGTGAAACCTTCGGAGGCAAATTTTTTTGCGATCTCGGCGCCGATGAAATCGCCGGCACCGATCACCGCGACCGTCGCGTTGCGCTTTTGCATGCATCTTCTCCTGCTCTCATCCTCAAGGAGCGGCGTCTTCGCCGCGGCTCGAAGGATGAGGCTGCCTTGAGGACTTTTAGTTTGAGACGACGCTGGCGCGGCTCTCGGCCGCGAGGTTCACTATTTGCCCAAAATCGTCTCCTCGACGTCGCGCAACTGCTCCTTGCCGAAAAACATTTCCTTGCCGACAAAAAAGGTCGGCGAGCCGAATGCGCCCCGCTCGACCGCGGATTGCGTGTTCTGCACCAACTTGGCCTTGACCTCGGGCTCTTGGGCGCGCACAAACAATTTTGCGGCATCGAGGCCGGAGGCCGTGAGTGCCTGCATCGCCACTTCCGGGTCGTCCATCTTCTTCGGCTCGACCCACATGTGGTGAAACGCCGCGTCCACATATTTCTCGAAAACGCCTTCCAATTGGGCTGCGATGGCACCGCGCATCAGGTTGAGCGTGTTGACCGGAAAGAACGGGTTCCAGGTATAGGGTTTCACGTGGAAGCGCTTCAAGAAACGCTCGGTCTCAAGCGCATGAAATTCGGGCTTGTTCCTGATGCCGGCAAGCGTTTCCGCCGGCGATCTGTTGTTTGTGGCCTTGAAGATGCCCCCGAGCAGAATCGGCACATATTCAAAGTTGACGCCGATCCGCTGTTCGATCGCCGGGATCGCCTCGTGGCTGAGATACGCGTTGGGGCTGCCGAAATCGAACAGGAATTGCGGGGCTTTCGCGCTCACAGCGGTCTCCCTGAGTTTCTTATATGACATTCGTCATTCCATCGACCCTAGCGCTTCAGGCCCGCGGGATCAACCGGAACCGGCCTCCGATTTGCGGCGGAACGCAGTTTCTGCCAGCGCCAGCGCGAAATCACGCACATCCGCGGGCCACGCGGCGATCAATTGCTTGAAAAGGACGGCCTCGTTGGCGAACAACGCGCGGATAGCCTCCTCGTAATGCGGCCTGTTGCCGGCCATGGCCGACATGAACCGATGGGCCGCGCCACGGGCTTGCCCGATGCCATCCCGGCCCTCGCCGCTTCCGCGCGCTTCATCGACCAGCCGGCGCAGCGCAACCGAAGCGCCTCCCGGCTGCTGCGCCAGCCATTCCCAGTGCCGTGGCAGCAGGGTCACTTCGCGGGCGACCACGCCGAGTTTCGGCCGGCCCGGGCCGCGCGGAGCGGACGCCGCGACGTTTGCGGATGCGCCTGCCGTCTCTGATCGCGCCGCCACGCCAGCAAGGGCACCGCGCCAATCGATATCGATGGGGCCGCCAGTGCTCGAATCGAAGATCAGGATCGACGCACCCCTGCGCCGATCAATCGCCACTTTCGCGGCACGAGCCACCGCGCGAAGACTGCCGGCGCCGATCCGGCGGTCCCCTTCGAAGGCGACATAAGCGGGTGGTTGCAAGCCCATCGTGGATGGCGATCCAATTAGGGAGATATTATCCGGGTAAATCAAACCGTCAATAATACCCGGGTAGAACAAATCCGCCCGCGAATGCCTCGACTTTCGTCATTGCCGCTGGCACCACCAAATGAATGTCTTGCGAAGCCGCCGCTGAGGACTGATTCCATGCTCACCGTCCACCATCTGAACAATTCCCGTTCCCAGCGCGTGCTTTGGCTCCTCGAAGAACTCGGCATCCCCTATGAGATCGTGCGCTACCAACGTCAGCCCGACATGCGGGCGCCGCCCGAACTGCGCGCCGTCCATCCGCTCGGAAAATCCCCTGTTATCACCGACGGCGGCAACACCATCGCGGAATCGGGCGCGATCGTCGAATACCTCGTCGGCACCTATGGCAACGGCCGCCTGATCCCGCCGGAAAAAACGCCGGAGCGACTCCGTTACACCTATTGGCTGCACTACGCGGAAGGCTCCGCCATGCCGCCGCTGCTGCTGAAGCTGCTATTCACCGTGATGCCGAAGCGCGCGCCCGCGTTGCTGCGGCCCCTCGTGCGCAAGGTCTCCAACCAGGCGCTCACGACCCTCGTCAACCCGCAGCTCAAGCAGCACATGGCATTCTGGGAGGGCGAGCTTTCGAAAAGCGAGTGGTTCGCCGGCAAAGAGTTCACCGCAGCCGACATCCAGATGAGTTTTCCTCTGGAAGCAGCCGCAGCGCGCGGCGGGCTCGATCACGGTCACCCCAGATCGACGGCGTTTTTGGAGCGCATTCATGCGCGCCCGGCCTACAAGCGCGCCCTGGAAAAGGGCGGACCTTACGCGGTCGGGCGCTGAACGCCCGGCTAGCCCGATTTCTGAACGCCGCCCGTTGTCGCCAGCCGCGTCACGGTGACGCCGGGCGGCGCCACGTCGTCATCGGGCACAAAGAAATCCTGCGCCAGCGGCACTGTCGGGTCGACTCGGTAATGCTCGAAGTCACGCACGCCACTTGCGTAAAGCACCTTGTCGTCGATGCAGAATTGCCCGGTGAATTCGCGCGACGGCCGGGTGAGAATGGCGTGAGCCGCATCCCCCATGATCTCCGGCTTGCGGCTCGCACGCATCATCGCGTCGCCGCCGAGCAGATTGCCGACCGCGGCGGTGGCAATCGTGGTGCGCGGCCACAGCGCATTGACCGCAACGCCCGCATCCCGCAGTTCGCCGAAAAGGCCGAGCACGCACATGCTCATGCCGAACTTTGCAATAGTGTAGGCGGTCGAATGCTCGAACCATTTCACTTTCATGTCGAGCGGCGGCGACAGCATCAGGATGTGCGGGTTTTCGGCCTTCTTGAGATGCGGGATGCAGTATTTCGACACCATGAAGGTGCCGCGGGTATTGATTCCCATCATCAGATCGAATCGCTTCATCTCGGTTGCCTGCGAATTCGTGAGGCTGATCGCGCTTGCGTTGTTGACGCAAACATCAATGCCGCCGAATTCGGCGGCGGTCTTGTCGATCGCCGCCATCACCTGCGCTTCGTCCCTGATGTCGCAGAGTATCGGCAGGGCCTTGCCGCCGGCGGCGCGGACTTCATCGGCGGCGGTGTAGATCGTGCCCTTGAGTTTTGGATGCGGCTCCGCCGTTTTCGCGGCAATCGCAATGTTGGCACCGTCACGCGCGGCACGCAGAGCGATCGCGAGTCCGATGCCGCGGCTGGCACCGGAGATGAACAGCGTCTTGCCCTTCAGCGATGTCATCGGCAAACCTCCGGTTGGTATCCGTTTCCGCGGAAGCTTACAGCCACTTCGCCCGCACGCGGGAGGTAATTCTTCCAAATCCTGATTGTTTGTGGCCCTCTATTGCCCGGCCGCATCCGCGCCGCGGGTTCTCGGGTCGGGTGCGCCGAGCGTTCCCTTCGAGGTCACGGCGATCGAATTGGCAGAACCCTGCGCCATCGGCCCGACCACGTGATGGCCTTTGGCGCTGAGCGCGGCCAGCGTGTCCTCGCTGAAACCGCGCTCGACCCGCACTTCGTCCGGCAGCCATTGATGGTGCAGGCGCGGCGCCGATACGGCTGCACCCGCATCCATGTCGTAATCGAGCACGTTGACGATCACCTGCAACACGGTCGAGATGATGCGGCTGCCGCCAGGTGACCCGGTCACCAGCACCGGCTTGCCGTCTTTGAGCACGATGGTCGGCGTCATCGATGACAAGGGCCGTTTGCCCGGGCCGGGCAAATTGGCCTCGAATCCGACCAGCCCATAAGCGTTGGATGCGCCAGGCGCTGCGGTGAAATCATCGAGCTCATTGTTGAGCAGGACGCCGGTTCCATCGGCGATCAGGCCGACCCCATAGCTGAAATTGAGCGTGTAGGTGTTGCTGACCGCATTCCCGAGGCTGTCGACGACGGAGAAATGCGTGGTGTTGCTGCCCTCGCGTGGTTGCGCGGCGGACAGCGCGGCTGAGGGCGTCGCATGGTCGAGATCGATGCTCGCGCGCTGCTTTGCCGCGTAGTCCTTCGAAATCAGGTTGGCCACCGGCGCTTTGACGAAGGCGGGATCGCCGAGATAGCGCGCGCGGTCGGCATAGGCGCGTTTCATCGCCTCGATCAGGACGTGTAGCGAGGGCACCGAGCCTTGCTTCATGTCCCGCAGCGGAAAGCCCTCAAGGATGTTCAAGGTCTCGAGCAGCACGACCCCGCCCGAGGAGGGTAGCGGCATCGAGACGATTTCGTAGCCACGATAGGTACCGCGCACCGGCTCGCGGATGGCCGGCTGATACGATTTGAGATCGTCCAGCGTCATGATGCCACCGGCCTCCCTGATCGCCTTCACCAGCTTTTCGGCAACCTCGCCCTCGTAGAATCCACGCGGCCCGCGTGCCGCGATTGCAGAGAGAGTGACAGCGAGATCGCTCTGGGTCAGCGTATCGCCCTCGCGCAGTGACGTTCCGTCCTCGCGGGAAAAGAGCTTGGCCGATGACGTCCAGCGCGCCAGCCACGGATGCACGCCGGGCAAACTGTCGGCGATATCGTCGGTGACGAGGAAACCATTTCGCGCCAGATCGATCGCGGGCTGCAGCAGCTCCGCAAGCGTGAATTTTCCCGAACCATATTTCTCGAGGGCGAGCGCCAGGCCCGCAGGCGTGCCGGGAATGCCGATGCCGAGCGCGGAATCGCGTGATTTCGCTGCATCAGGCTTGCCGTCGGCGCCAAGGAAGATGTCGGATGTGATCGCGCCGGGTGCGGTCTCGCGATAGTCGATCGCAACGTCTTCGTGGCGAGCCGCCAAATGGATGACCATGAATCCGCCGCCGCCGAGGTTGCCTGCGCGGGGGTAGGTCACCGCCATGGCGAAGCCGGTTGCCACCGCCGCATCGATCGCGTTGCCGCCGCGCCGCAGGATGTCGGCGCCAACTCGCGCCGCCGTTTTTTCCTGGGCAACCACCATGCCGCGTTCGGCGACCATCGGCTGAGCGCTGTCGGACGGGGCTGGCTTGTAGAGAGCGCGGCCTTGCTCCTGTGCTGCTGCGGGCAACGTGAAGATCACCGCGAACGCAATGCCGATAAAAAGCCTGCGCATGGCTACTGTCAGGGACATCATCGAAAATCCGTCGGTAGTTGAGGCCGGTTCGGCCAAGAAAAGCGCAAGGGTATTGCAGCCCCCCAATGCTATATGGCTTTCGACACGAAGGGCAAAACGTCTTCCTCGTGATGGATAGGGATTATTTGCATGGCGGGGACGGCCGCGGCGGCGCCTAATGCGGGCATCCAGCAGAAATATCCTCCGCGGGCCGCCGTCATCAGCTGGATTTTCTTCGCCTGGGCAGCGGAGCCCTTTTTCACGCTGATCACCACTTTCGTATTCGCGCCTTATTTCGCCACCCATGTGGCGGCCAACCCGGCGCGCGGGCAGGCATTGTGGGGCTTTGCGACGGCGGCTTCGGGGCTGGTCATCGCCTTGCTGTCGCCGGTGCTCGGGGCAGTTGCGGACGCGAGCGGTCATCGCAAGCCGTGGATCGCCGCCTTCGGCGCACTCCTGGTCATCGGGTCCTCGCTGATGTGGTTTGCAAGGCCCGGCGATCCCAGCACGATTCCGGCGCTGCTCGCGGCTTACGGGATTGCATCGATCGGCGTCGAATTCGCCTTCGTCTTCAACAATTCGATGATGCCGACGCTGGTCCCGCCGAACCGCATCGGTCGCTTGTCCGGAACCGGCTGGGCGGTGGGCTATGTCGGCGGCATTCTCAGCCTCGTTCTGGTGCTTGGCTTTCTCGCCGCAAGCCCGCAGAGCGGCCACACGCTGTTCGGGTTCACACCCCTGTTCGGGCTCGATCCCCTTACCCATCAGGGCGACCGGATCACCGGTCCCCTCACAGCGATCTGGTTCGTGGTGTTCGCGCTGCCGATGTTTGTCTTCACGCCGGATTATCCCGCCAAGCGCTCCATCCGCGAAGGCCTGCGGGAAGGAATGGTTGAACTGAAGCAAACGCTGCGCGAGCTGCCGAAGCAGAAATCGATCGCGGCATTCCTGCTCGCCAACATGATCTATACCGACGCCCTGGTATCGCTGTTTGCCTTTGGCGGCATTTACGCGGCTGGCACGTTCGGATGGAACACGATCCAGATCGGCACCTTCGGCATCATCCTTGCCATCGCGGGCACTTTCGGCGCCTGGCTGGGCGGCAAGCTCGACGACAGGCTTGGCCCGAAACGCGTGATTGCGGGCAGCATGTTGGTTCTGCTGTTTGCGATTATCGCGATTCTGACAGTGGACAAGGAGAGGATCTTGTTCGTCAGGGTCGCGCCTCCGGTACCAAATGCGCCGCTGTTTGATTCAGCCGCAGAACGCGCCTATCTGGTGCTGGGATGCCTGATCGGCATGGCCGGCGGGCCGCTGCAGGCGGCGTCACGGACGCTGTTGATCCGCATGGCACCGAGGGATCGCATTACCCAATATTTCGGTCTGTTCGCGCTGACCGGAAAGATCACTTCTTTCGTCGGACCATTGCTGATCGGCATCGTCACGGCGGTGACGATGAGCCAAAAGGCCGGCATGGCGGTGCTGGTGCTGTTTTTCGCGGCCGGCCTGGTGCTTCTCGCAAGAGTGCGCTAGCGACGGATGAAATCAGGTTGATCTTTAACAGCGCCAAAGGTGTGCTCTCTCCTTGCGGGAGAGGGAACCGTTCAGCTGAAAGATCGATTCAAAGGTCATCACGCTTTAGCGCTCGCGAAAATGACAGGAAAGTCGCTCAGTGCCGGAAGTGGCGCACGCCGGTGAACACCATGGCGATGCCGTGATCGTCGGCGGCCTTGATCACCTCGTCGTCGCGTACCGAGCCGCCGGGTTGAATGACGGCCGTAGCGCCGGCCTCGACGCAGGCGAGCATTCCGTCGGCAAAGGGGAAGAACGCGTCGGAAGCCACCACCGAACCCCTGGTCAGCGGCGCGGCGAGCTTTAATTCGTTCGCCGCATCCAGCGCCTTGCGCGCGGCGATGCGCGCGGCGTCGACCCGGCTCATCTGGCCGGCGCCGATGCCGACCGTGGCGAGGTCCCTGGCATAAACAATGGTGTTGGATTTGACATGCTTGGCGACGCGGAAGGCAAACCGCAAGTCCCGCAGCTCGGCCTCACCGGGCGCGCGCCTGGTCACAACCTCCAGCGCCATGTCATCGACGACAGCATTGTCGCGGCTTTGCACCAGAAAACCTCCGGCGACCGTCTTTGCGGTCAGTCCGCTCGCGCGCGGGTCGGGCAGCCCGCCGGCCAGAAGCAGCCGCAAGTTTCGCTTGGCGGCGACGATGGCAACAGCTTCCTCGGTGGCATCGGGTGCGATGATCACTTCGGTGAAGATTTCGGTGATGGCGCGCGCGGCTTCTTCATCCAGCGTCCGGTTGAGCGCGACAATGCCGCCAAAGGCCGAAGTCGAATCGCAGGCCAATGCTTTTCGGTAGGCGCTGACGAGATCGACGCCTTCAGCGACCCCACAGGGGTTGGCGTGCTTGACGATCACGCAAGCCGCGGTGCGCGCCGCATCGAATTCGGCGATGCATTCGTAAGCCGCGTCCGTATCGTTGATATTGTTGTACGATAGTTCCTTGCCCTGCACCTGCCGCGCGGTTGCCACGCCCGGCCGGGAATCGGCCATGCGATAGAACGCGGCCGTCTGGTGCGGGTTTTCGCCGTAGCGCAGCGGCTGGATCAGCCGCCCGCCGAAGGCGCGGAAATCCGGTGCCTCGGTCTTGAGCTCGCGCGCGAACCAGTTCGAAATCGCCGCGTCATAGGCCGCGGTGCGGGCGTAGGCTTTTGCAGCAAGCCGCCGTCGCAGCGAAAGCGTGGTGGCGCCTTGATTGGCAGCGAGCTCGTCGAGCACGGCCTGGTAGTCCTGCGCTTCCACGACCACGGCGACGTCTTCGTGGTTCTTGGCCGCCGCGCGGATCATGGCAGGGCCGCCGATGTCGATGTTCTCGACGCAGTCGGTAAAACCGGCGCCCTTGTCGACGGTTGCTTCGAATGGATAGAGATTGACCGCGAGCAGATCGATCGGCGCGATGCCGTGCGCCGTCATGGCGCTGGCATGTTCGGCGTTGCCGCGGATCGCCAGTAATCCGCCATGGACCTTCGGATGAAGGGTCTTGACCCTTCCATCCATCATCTCCGGAAATCCGGTCAGTTCCGCAACATCCTTCACTTTCAACCCGGCCGCGGCAATCGCCTTGGCGGTGCCGCCGGTAGAGACGAGTTCGACGCCATGGCCGGCCAGTGCACGGGCGAATTCGATCAGCCCGGATTTGTCGGAAACGGACAGGAGGGCGCGGGTAACTCGGCGCGGGCGGTCGGTCATGCCTCAATCCCAAATGACTAAAAGCGTGATCCGGAACAATGGGAGCCGGTTTGCTCCGCGACCAACGTGAAAAATGCGTCGGCGGAGTTCATGCTTGAACGACAATTCCAGAGCGCGGTTGCGATTGGACGATAAGCCCTCGCGCTTCAAGGTTGGCCGGGTAGCACGGTTTTGCCAGCCACGAAACCGGCACTCGTTCAATAGCGACATCTTGGTCACAAGAATCATAGCGGCAGTTCCGGTTCGCGCCGCGCGCTGCGTTTCGCCGAGGTGGCGGAGGCCGATGTGGCCGAGCGCAGGAAGGTCCAGCGGATGGAAGGCGCGTGGCGCGAATCCTGGCGAATTACGATCTGGGCGGAGCGGCGGGGACCGTCGTTGCCCGCCAGAAACACGCTGTCTTCCAGCGAGACCTTGTCGTCGAGCGCCTCAAAGGTCCAGACGTCGCGGTTGGGCAACACCAGCATGACGCCGCGCGCGTCGCTGAGACGGCTGGCCTTGACGGAAGGGTGCAGGTGAAACCGCAGAGCATAGCCGATCTCCTTGCCCTTGATCCGGCCACCCGGCGGGGGCGAGATCGTATCCTCGCCGTCAAGTCTTTTACCGTCATGCGAGAGCAGCAAGGTTCGGCGATGCAGCACACCGAACCTGTCGAGATAGCCGTCGTGGGACATCGTCAGTAGCACGCCGTTGTCGACAATCTCGCGACGGCTTTCCACCTCGCTCGGCCCGCTGACGATCGGGGCGCCCTGCAACAGCCGCTTCACTGCCGAGAGTTCGACGAACTGGCATGAGGAAACGTCGTGGCAGGTCAGAGTCGAATGCGCCGGCGTGCTGCGGGCAAAGCTGCGCCAGTTGTCGCGGCTGGTCGACGGCATGCCGCAATTGATGACGATGCGGCTTGCTCCCGACGACAATTCGAACGAAAGACAGCCGGCGTGGGCATCCTGGCTGACGCTCGGCGGCGGCGAGGGGCCAGCATCCGTGATGAGGGTGGTGGTGCCGGCATCGAGCCGCTGAAAGCCGGTGTGCGGCATGCTCGCCATCGGCGCACCATGGGCGTCGTCATAGGCAAGCAACGTCGCCAGTACGTCGGAAGGCGCGCTGCTCATGCCGTTGAAGAGCGCGAAGCTGCCGTCGCCGTGACGGAAAAAACGCAGCATCGGCATCATGCGGTCGATCGCATTCAACAAGGCCGGAGGCGGCGCAATGTTTCGGGCTGCAAAGGTCTGCCGCAGCGGCAGCAGGTCGGTCAGAAGTTCGATCAGCGCGCCGGGATTTCGCGAAATGTGTCCGCCATCGGGGAGAATCTGTCGTTGCAATTCGTCGGAAAGCTTTCGCGCCGCGTTACGAATGTGCCGTACCTGATTGGCGAGGCAGAGCGAAGCGTAAGAAAGCGCGATCAGCACCTGCAACCGCGCCACACCGTCGGGAATATCGATCATGGTGTAGCGCAGGTAGCGGATTTCGCGGGTCAGTCCGCGCAGATAGCGCCGATAAAACTTGCCATCGGTATCGCCGAGGACGAGCGGGGCCTGCGACAATAGCGAGATCACGCGGCGCGCCAGCACGTCGGCACGACGGCCCACCGGTCGTTTATTGGCCTGATTTGAAAGCCAGTCATCGACCAGGGAACGTGCATTGGCGCGGGTAAGCGCGGTATCGGCGGCGCGCAAATGCCGAAGCCATCCGAAGCCGAGGAGCGCCACTTCCCAATCTTCCGACGGCGGCTCGAGATCAAAAATCGAACGGCCGTGGCAGGTCACGATCTTGCCGGCGAACACGAAGCGCCCGGCATAGATTTCGGCGGCGCGGGTAGCGTCAGCCGTACGCAGATCGTGCGGTGCGATGATGAGACGATCGGTGCGGCCCGGCCACAGGCGCGACAGCGCCAGCGAACTGCCGCTTGCGCGCGCCAGCGTGCTGCGGGCGAAGCGGGCCATGACCAGCGTCGAGATACGTCTGCGTTGAGCGACCGACACGCCTTGCCTTGGTTGGGAGGATTCTTTGGCGAATCCTTTTAATCCGGAAACGTGGCCAAGACACCCTCTTGAAACCGCGCGAATCAGCGCGGCAGGGCTAAAAACGGTGTAGAATCAGGATTTAACGAGGCGGGCGGCGTAGAAACCGTCGAGCCCGCCAAGCCGCGGGTCCTGGTGCGGCATGTGGCAGGGCAGGGTGCGCAGATCGCCCTCACTGGTGAGGATTTCGATCAAGCCCGCGACCTCGCCCGGCTTGATCGGCAGGCGCTTGATCGCCGATTCCGACGCCATGAGTTCCGATACCGCCTGTTCACCCTCCTCAGGCTCGAGCGAACAGGTGCAATAAACCAGAGTCCCGCCGGGCCTCAGTGCCGCCACCGCCCCTTGCAGAAGACGCTTTTGCGCCGCCACCAGTGGAGGGATATCGGATTCAAGCCGCAGCCAGCCGATATCGGGATGCCGGCGAATGGTCCCGGTCGAGGTGCAGGGAGCGTCGAGCAGAATGCCGTCGATCTTTCTATGGTGATTTTTTTCCAGCCATTCGGCCCCTTCGGCGACCACCATTTCCGCATTCAGCGCAAGGCGAGCCAGATTATCGCGAAGCCGCCCCATTCGGGTGGGCGAACGGTCGACAGCGATCACACGCGCCCCGGCCTGAACGAGTTGCGCGGTTTTGCCGCCCGGCGCGGCGCAGAGATCGACGACGGTCTTGCCGGCCACGTCGCCCAACAATCGCGCCGGCAAGGCGGCGGCCGCGTCCTGCACCCACCATTGTCCTTCCGAGAAGCCCGGAAGCATCGTCACCGAGCCCTGCAACAGCGTGCGCACGGATCCCGTCGGCAGCATTTCGCCGTGCAGACGGGTCGCCCACTGCGCCGGATCGGACTTTACAGTAAGATCAAGAGAGGGCTCATGGCCGATCGCAGTCGCGATGTCACGTGCGACGGAGGGGCCGTAATGGCTGCTCCAGCGCGCCATCAGCCAGGGCGCGACGTCAAGCGCCTGTGATTTGACCTCGTCGATCAGCGGCTGGCCCTCACGCGCGCAGCGGCGCAACACCGCGTTGACGAGCCCCGCATATTTCGCGGCCCGTCGATCCGACTGCACCAGTCGCACGGAGAGATCCACTGCGGCATGGTCGGGCACGTCCATCCAGAGAATCTGGGCAGCGCCGATCAAAAGCGCGCTCTGCGCACGCGGTGCATCGGTCGGCACGCCGCGATCGAGCAGCCGCGACAGGACATGGCCGAGCGTCCCCAGCCGGCGCAAAATGGTCGCCACCAGGCGGCGCATCAGGGCGCGGTCGCGATCGGAGAGGGTCTTCAGTCCCGGATGGGCCGCAGCGCCATCGAGCTGTTCGTCGAGGGTACGGTGCTTGTGCAGGACGCCGTCAAGAATATCCGCCGCGATCCGACGCGCCGGCAGACCGGGCGCTTCGGACGACTGGGCGAATCGTTGTTGGGGCATGGAGCTCCAATATCTTGCGAAATCGGACAGCAGTTCGCATTTCAGCTGTTGCCATCGACTAAGGGTTGGCGAATCCCTTTGGCAGCAGAATATGCCAAATGTAAGAATCGACTCTGTGACTTCACGGATCGGAAGTGACCTGCGCCGCCGGAGGCTGAATGAAGCGGGCTGATAAGGCAGCTGGAATCTATCGATGACGGACGATCTTTCCCGCTCAACAGCGGATGCATCCGGGCCAAAACGCAAGCCGCTTTCGCCCGCAGCACAACGCGCGCTCGCAGAGGCCGAAGCACGACGGCTCGCGGTTGCACCCGCCAGCAAGCCCTGGCCCAGGGAATTTCAGGGGCCTGAGGGCCCCGAGCCCACGAGATATGGCGACTGGGAAGTCAAGGGCATCGCCTCGGATTTTTGACCCGGACGTCACAAAGATAACGATCAGTGCGTCACCACCACGGTCGTGCCGACAGATACCCGCCCATAAAGGTCGGTGATGTCGGGATTGAGCATGCGGATGCAGCCATAGGAGACAAAGCCGCCGACCGAACCCGGCATGTTGGTCCCGTGGATCGCGTACTCGCCACCGGCCAGTGTCATCGCGGCGACGCCCATCGGGTTGCGCGGCGAGCCGCCAGGGATGACATCCGGTATATGCGGCTTGTCCCGCCTCACTTCGGCCGGCGGCGACCAGGCCGGATGGAGGTATTTGCCGTTGATTTGAGTGGTACCGGCCCATTGCTTGCCGTATTTGCCGACGCCGACCGGATAACGAACGGCGTGGTTCTGATCGATGACGTAATAGAGCCTGCGCTCGTTGGTCCTGATCACGATGGTCCCGGGCGAATAGTCGCCCCGGAAACCGACCACATCCGGCTGCGCCTGAGCTTCGGTGGTGCCCAACGCTCCCAATCCGATAGTGGCCGCCAGAGCCACCGCAATCCTCAACGACATTGACCTCTCCGATACCGAGCCTGACCTTCCGAGGCGGTCCACTTCCGACCGGCGCCGCCAGAGAAACCGCTTTCCCACGAAATCTTAACCGCGCGAGTTAACTGAATGTTTGTCACGCCAGGGCTGGGACTGGTTCTGCGACAGCAAAAAAGAAAATGTTCAAAACAAAGTAAATGACCGGAAAACCACACCCCCGCAGCAAACCTCCGTGAAACGCCCGCCTCCGGATGACAATGGCGTGAGCGGCATGTTCGCGATCGCTCATGCCCATGGCTGCCTATCCTGATCGGCGCGCGCGGACGCAACCGAATCCGCATCGACCGATGTCGACGACGCCGTATTGATGTCTGTGATTCCAGCCGCCGGTCAACCGCAAAAGGCGCGGTGAAGATCGCGCTTTCGCGGTTCAACCCCGAAGTTGCGCGCGTTACGCCGGCGCGTCCTTCTTGTTCTGGCGATGCTTGACGAGATCGTCGACCACCGCAGGATCCGCAAGTGTCGAGGTATCGCCGAGGCTTCCCGGCTCGTCTTCGGCGATCTTGCGCAGGATCCGGCGCATGATCTTGCCGGAGCGGGTTTTCGGCAAACCGGGCGCAAACTGGATCTGATCAGGGGAAGCGATCGGGCCGATCTCCTTGCGGACCCACGCCACCAACTCCTTGCGCAGTTCCTCACTCGGCTCGGTGCCGGCCATGAGCGTCACATAGGCATAGATGCCCTGGCCCTTGATGTCGTGCGGATAGCCGACGACCGCGGCCTCGGAGACCACCGCATGCGCCACCAGCGCGCTTTCGACCTCGGCTGTGCCCATGCGATGGCCGGAGACGTTGATCACGTCATCGACGCGCCCGGTGATCCAGTAATAACCGGCGGCATCGCGCCGGCATCCATCACCGGTGAAATATTTGCCCTTGTAGGTCGAGAAATAGGTTTGCTCGAAACGGGCGTGATCGCCATAGACCGTGCGCATTATTCCAGGCCATGGTCTGGTGATACAAAGGTTGCCTGTGGCTTCGCCGGCCATCACCTGGCCGTCGGCATCGACGATCTCGGGCACAATGCCGAAGAACGGCAGCGTGGCCGAGCCCGGCTTGAGCTTGATGGCACCGGGCAACGGCGTGATCAAAATGCCGCCGGTTTCGGTTTGCCACCAGGTATCGACGATCGGACAGCGGTCCTCGCCGACCACGCGGTGATACCATTCCCACGCTTCCGGATTGATCGGCTCGCCGACGCTGCCCAGCAGGCGAAGCGATTGGCGCGAGGTCTTCTTCACCGGCTCATCGCCGCCCTGCATGAGCGCGCGGATTGCGGTGGGCGCGGTGTAGAAGGTGTTGACCTTGTGCTTGTCGACGACGTTCCAGAACCGCGAATTGTCGGGGTAATTCGGCACGCCTTCGAACATCAGCGTGGTCGCGCCATTGGCGAGCGGCCCGTAGAGAATGTAGCTGTGGCCTGTGACCCAGCCGACGTCGGCGGTGCACCAATAGATGTCGCCTTCATGATAGTCGAACACGTACTGGTGCGTCATCGCGGCGTAGACGAGATAACCGCCGGTGGTGTGCAGCACGCCCTTGGGCTGGCCGGTCGAGCCGGAGGTATAGAGGATGAAGAGCGGATCTTCCGCGTGCATATGCTCGCACGGGCATTCCGTCGTCACCATCTCGGCAGCCTGGTGGTACCAGAGGTCGCGTGACGGCTTCATGTCGACTTTGGCGCCGGTGCGCTTGACAACGACCACCCAGTCAACGCCCTCGGTCTTGGCGAGCGCCGCATCGACATTGGCCTTCAGCGGCACCTTCTTGCCGCCGCGCAATCCCTCGTCCGCGGTGATAATGACCTTGGACTGGCAGTCGTTGATACGCTGGGCGAGGCTGTCCGGCGAGAAGCCCGCGAACACCACCGAATGAATCGCGCCGATCCGCGCACAGGCGAGCATCGCATAGGCCGCTTCCGGAATCATGGGCAGATAGATCGTGACGCGGTCACCCTTCTTGACGTTGCGGGTGCGCAGGATGTTGGCAAACTTGCAGACCTCGTCGTGCAGCTGACGATACGTGATGTGCTTCGACTCCGAAGGGTCGTCGCCTTCCCAGATGATGGCGGTCTGGTTGCCGCGCTTTTCGAGATGGCGGTCGACGCAGTTCCAGGCCGCGTTGAGAACGCCGTCCTCGAAATACTTGATTGAAATGTTGCCGGGAGCGAACGACCAGTTCTCGATCTTGTGGGGAGGCTTCATCCAGTCGAGGCGCTTGGCCTGTTCGGCCCAGAAGCCGTTGGGGTCCTTGATCGAGCGCGCATACATTTCGCGATATTTGGCGTCGTCGATCCAGGCGCGCCTGGCCCAGTCGGCCGGTACGTCGTAAATTTTCTCGGACATTCTTTTCCTCCACCGTGCGGCGCACTCTCGAGCCGTCTTGATTGTTGAAATAAGTATGCGCCGGGCCTGACGGCGCCGACAAGCGGAACAACCATGCCCGATCACTACAACCTTCGGCGGGGCGCGCGTTGCGCGGGATCAATTGATGAATTTGATCGCAAGCGCGCCAGGTTTCGGCAGCCCGTTTGGCATTTTAGGCTACGTCGAATCGCCGCAGGCAGGCCCGCACCGGTCGATGCAGGTAACATATAACCGTGATGATCCGACCGGGGGGACTAGCGCAGCGGACGATAACCCCCTAAATGGCGCCCCCAGGGCCAAACGGCCGGGCCGGAACAAACTGGAAAAACCGGCATTAGCAGGATACGAGCGGAGCAAGGCGTCTAAAGCTATGGCGGATCAGCAGAATTTGGAGACTGCACGGCCCGATACGGCCGATCCTGCCGTCGCTTTGGCCAAGGCGCTTGGGCAATGGCCGCCGGCGCCGCCGAAGGCGCTTGCCTCGCGGACGCCGGGCAAGGTGCCCGGCATGCCCGCTCCTACCGTGGAATCGCTGGCCCAGGAGCTCGGTCTCAAGCTTGGCGACCAGAATCAGCTGACCATTCGCCGCATCAAGCGCGGCAAGGGCTATGCCTTCGTCCGCGCCAATGGCGCGCATATTCGCGATGCCCGCACCATCCGCCGCCTGCATGCCATGGCGGTGCCGCCGGCCTATGCGGAGGTGCGCTATTCGCCCGACCCGACTTCGCATCTGCAGGCCGTGGGGCGCGATGCCGCCGGCCGCCTGCAATATCGCTATCACGCCGATTGGGAAAAGGTTCGCGAGCATCGCAAGGCGCATCGGCTGGCCAAGCTCGTCGCTGCCTTGCCGAAAATCCGCCGCAACGTCTCGATGCACCTGTCCGGCGAGGAGCCGACGCGTGAATTCGCTCTCTCCGCGGTAATCGAACTGATCGCGCGCACCGCGATCCGGCCGGGCAACGAATCCTATGCGCGGCTGAATGGCACACGCGGCGCCACCACGCTTTTGAAATCCAACGTCACGCTGGAAGACGACAGCATCGTGCTGACCTTCAAGGCCAAGGGCGGCAAGGCGGTGAAGAAGGAATGCAACGCCGCCAAGCTGGTGCGTGCGATCGGCATTCTGCAGAGCCTTCCGGGAAGACGCATGTTCCAGTATCGCGACGCTTCCGGCGTCGTGCGCACCGTTTCCACCACGACCGTCAACGGCTTCCTGCGCGAGATCGCCGGCATCAAGATTTCGCTGAAGGATTTTCGCACGCTGATGGCGTCCGCGGTGGTGCTGGAATCGCTGTCGCGGATTTCGCCCGCCAAAAGCGCCCGCGGCCGCAAGCGCCAGGTTCTGGACGCGATCCGCGCCGCCGCCGACCGGCTCTCCAACACGCCGGCGATCTGCCGCAAGAGCTATGTGCACGACACCATCGTCACGGCGTTCGAGGACGGCATTCTCGAGCGCTTTGCCGCGACCATGAAGGGTTGCCGTTCGCAGAAGAAGCGCGAGCAGCTTCTGGCCGAGGTAGTGATGGCGGCCGCGGCGTAAGGCTTGCTCCCTACCTTCTCCCCTTGCGGGAGAAGGTGACGCGGACGCAGTCCGCGTCGGATGAGGGGGCCTCTTTACACACATCAGACCTACCCCTCACCCGCCCTCGCCATCGCTCGGGCACCCTCTCCCGCAAGGGGAGAGGGGTAAACCGTCGCTAGCTCTCGCATAGTCGATAAGACACACATCCACATTCCCGCGGCACGAATCTGCCCGGGCTTTTGCCAGCCATGCCCCCGAAAATCAGAGGGCGCAGGGAATGCCGGATGCGCGGCGCGCACCCATAGCCTCGCGTGTAAAAGGAAAAACACACGAGCAAAGTCACCACAGGTACGCCGGAAGCGACCCGGCATTCCCTGCACGATGGTTTTAACGGTTTCCTTCGCGCTCTCCCTGGTGAGCCGGGCTTTGTTGCCACCATCACCTGCGAGATCATCGCCTCGACAGGCTTGACATCAGCGTCGGGATGTCAGGACCACACGACTTCGCCGTCCGCGATTCAAGCGCATTCGTCTTCCGCGCCAACCGCGTCCACCGCATCCCGCGCCCAACGTTCGTGACGATCGCGAAGCGCCCCTCTTCGAGAGCGCGGGACAGCGCGAATCGTGCCGGTGATTTGGGGGCGAGATCAACGCCGCGTGCGTGCGGCGAATTGGCACGACGGGCAAATCAGCGTTGGTGCGGGAAATCGTGTCAAGAGCTTCCTTCGCGTTCTTGCCAGGCTCACACCGTCATTTCGGCACGCGCATGGGCGCGAAACGGATATTCCGGGAATCCCCAGCAACATTCAAAATCTTGAAACAAGATTTTACGTTTCATGCAACGAAATGGATACGCGTGCGATAGTCGATCTCCGCTTGGAAACACGCGATAGGGGAAATCTATGGTCAGCCGCATTGTTCGTCCGCTGTTCGGCGCGCTTGTTCTGCATGTTTTCTTTTCGTCGGGTTTAGCGCAGGCCCAGGCGCCCGCCCCCGAAGCCATAGCTGCGGCCAGGGAGTTGGTCGAGACCATGCATCTGAACGATCAATATAATGCAATCGTTCCGGGGTTCATCAAGAAGTTCAAGCCGACCATTGTTCAGGGGCGCGCCGACGTCGAACGGCAATACGATGCTCTCACCCCCGCGATAATCGATGTCTTTCGGCAGCGGGTGTCGGAGATGAGCGACGCGGCGGCGCTCGTCTACGCAAACAATTTTTCAATTGACGATCTTCACGCGCTCAACGAGTTCTACAAAACCCCGACCGGGCGGAGATTACTGCAAAAACTGCCAACCATATCGCAGGAGATGTTGGTTGCCGGGATGAAGTTCGGTCAATCCGTTGGTGAAGAGGTGCAACGGCGAATGATCGAGGAACTGCGTAAAAAAGGCGTCACTCTTTGAAGCGCAATATGCATCGACGGTCCTGCAACCGGTTTTTGGCAGCATAATCGCGCGTGCGCGCCCGGGATCCATGATCATAAATGATGCGTATTGCGCTACGCCGGGGCCGATGCTTGCTCCACGATCAATGCTGGTGGCTATGGGTCCCGGCTTTCGCCGGGACGACGTTAACGCTGTGGCGGCTTCACACCCCGCCCATCTTGCAGACGATTTTCCATTCGTCCGCCGTCACCGGCTGCACCGACAGCCGCGAATATTTCACCAGCGCCATGGTGGCGAGTTTTTTCTCGGCCTTGATTGCCACCATCGTCACCGGCGTTTTCAGCGGCTTGTCGGCCTTGATGTCGACGCAGACGAATTTTCCGGTCTTGTCGGTGGGATCGGGATAGGCCTCCTTGATCACCTCCGCGATCCCGACGATCTCCTTGCCCTCGTTGGAGTGATAGAAGAAGGCCTTGTCGCCCTTCTTCATGTTCACGAGATTCTGCCGCGCGGTGAAGTTGCGCACGCCGGTCCAGGCCTCGCCCTTGGCGCCTTTTGCGACCTGCTGGTCCCACGACCAGGACGAAGGTTCGGATTTCACCAGCCAGTAGTTCATGGGGCTCTCTCCACTTGTCATGGCCGGGCATAGCCGTTCGAAGAACGGCGTCGCTTCCGCTCGCCTATGCCCGGCCATCCACGTCTTCCTTTTTGCTTTGTCCAAGACGTGGATGCCTGCGACATCTAGCGCGAAGACGATGAGGGAGCCATCCCGCGCTTGTTACATCGTCAATACCAAGACGGAGATATAAGCGCCGTCAAGTGGCTAACCATATAGCGCGTGCAGAGGCAGGAAATCAGATGTTCAATCGTCGGGAGTTTGTAACGCTTGCCGCGGGCGCCATGGCCGTGGGCGGGCCGTCCGGACAAGCCCTCGCGGACAACATCAAGCCGATCAAATTCAAGGCGGTCGCCTTCGATGGTTTCCCCATCATCGATCCGCGCCCGGTGTTTGCCAGGCTGGAAGAAATGTTTCCGGCCTATGGACCGGAGCTCGGTAATGCCTGGCGCTCGCGGCAATTCGAATACACCTGGCTGCGCACGCTCGGCGGGCGTTACGTCGATTTCTGGCAAGTGACGGAGGAGTCGCTGATCTTTGCGGCCAAGGCGCGCGGAGTCAATTTGTCCGCCGCAGAGCGCGACCAGCTGATGCAGACCTGGCTATCGCTGAAAGCCTGGAGCGATGTTGCGCCGGCGTTGCGGCAGTTGAAGAATGCCGGCATTCGCATGGCGTTCCTGTCCAACCTCACCGAAACCATGCTGGATGCCGCGGTAAAGAATTCAGGACTTGAGGGATATTTCGAACCGCATCTTTCGACCGATCGGGTGAAGGCTTTCAAGCCTGATCCGCGCGCCTACCGGATGGGCCTCGATGCGTTCAAACTTCGAAAAGTGGAAATCGCCTTCGCTGCGTTTGCCGGCTGGGATGCGTGCGGCGCCAAATGGTTCGGATATCCGACCTTCTGGGTCAAGCGCATGAGCACGCCGGTCGAGGAATTGGGCGTGATGCCGGATGGAATGGGTTCGGGGTTACAAGACCTGGTCAATTTCGTGCTGGGGTGAGGGGATGCGGGAACTCCCCCAACTCGTCATGGCCGGGCATAGCCGTGCGAAGAACGGCGTCGCTTCCGCTCGCCTATGCCCGGCCATCCACGTCTTCCTCTTGCGTTCAAGACGTGGATGCCCGCGACAAGCGCGGGCATGACAAAGGAAAACTACCCCTCCGCCCTGAACGGCCGCGCCAGCAAACCTTCGATCGCATCTTCGATCGTTTTGGCGCCGCGCAGGATGTCGGCGACCGCGTTTGACACGGGCATGTCGATGTCCTGCGAAGCCGCCAGTTCCGTCAGCACCGGTGCGGTGAATTCGCCCTCGGCGAGCTTGTCGCGCGGCCGCCCCTCGCCGCGACCGAGCGCCAGCCCGAGCGCGAAATTGCGTGATTGCGGGCTTGCGCAGGTCAAAATGAGATCGCCAAGGCCGGAGAGGCCGACCAGCGTCTCGGCGCGCGCGCCAAGCGCGCGGCCAAACCTCGCAAGCTCCGAGAAGCCGCGCGTGGTGAGGGCTGCCTGCGCCGAGGCGCCGAGATTTTTGCCGACTGCGATGCCGACCGCGATTGCCAGCACGTTTTTCGCGGCCCCTCCGATCTCGACGCCGCGGACATCGGAGGTGTGGTAGGGCCGGAACGTCGCCGAACCCAGCGCCCGCACCAGCCTGCTTGCGAGTTCGGCATTTTTGGCCGCGAGCGTCACCGCGGTGGGCAGGCCGCGCGCCACATCGACAGCGAAACTCGGCCCGGACAGAATCGCCGGGCTTGCGTTCGGCGCAGCCTCCGCAATCACTTCGGTCATGAATTTATGCGTGCCGCGTTCGATGCCCTTGGCGCAGGCGACGACCGGCGTGTCCTTTGCCAGATGTGGAGCCAGCGCAGTCACCGCCGCGCGCAAATTCTGCGCCGGCGTTGCGACCAGAACGATCGCGGCCTTCGCGGCCAGCGCGATGTCGTCGGTCACTTCGACCCTGGCGTCGAGTTTTGCTCCGGGCAATTTCGGATTGGTGCGCGCGGCGGCGATGCTGGCAGCAGTTGCCGAACTGCCGGCGCAGAGGACGACCTCTCTTCCGGCGCGCGCGGCGACGCCGGTGAGCGCCGTCCCCCACGCACCGGCACCTATCACTGCGACTGAGTCAAGCGAGGACATTATCGGGCCTCGTCTTTGCGCGCCCTTATCCCTCCCCCCGCGAGCGCAGCGAGTGGTGGGGTCCGAGGCGAGCAAGCTCGCTCTCGAGGTCGACGCGAGCTACGGGCGAGCGTCGGGGTGGGGGGACTTTCCACAACACAGCCCCCCACCCTGGCCTCCGCTTCGCTCCGGCCTTCCCTCCCCACCGCTTCGCGGGGGGAGGGATAAGAAACCGCGAGCATCAACAAATGCGATGGTGCGTCCATGACTTGCCTCAAAATCCCGCGCGGGTGTTGGCGAACTTCGCCGGCGGTCGGGCATTCTGATCGAGCAGCCAGCGCGCGCGAGGCGCGACATCCATCGCGTCCGTCAGTCCGATCGCCAGGCGTTCCGCGCCGGCCCAGGCGATCATGGCGCCATTGTCGGTGCAGAGCGAGGGCGGCGGGATGATCAGGGTGGTCTGTGCCTGCGCGGCGACGCCCTGCAGCGCGGCGCGAATCGCCTGATTGGCGGCGACGCCGCCGGCGGCGACCAGCGCGCGCGGCGGTCCGAACTGTTCGTGGAACAGCCGCAAGCCCATGCTGAGCCGATCCGCGGTCGATTCGAGTACCGCCGCCTGAAAGCTGGCGCAGAGATCGCTGATGTCCTGCGGCTCCAAGGGCGACAGCCGGCCGACTTCGTTGCGCACCGCCGTTTTCAACCCCGACAGGGAGAAATTGGCATCGGCGCGGCCGAGCATCGGCCGTGGAAAAGCAAAACGCTGCGCGTCGCCGCCGGCTGCGGCCCGCTCGACCTCCGGCCCGCCAGGATAAGGCAGTCCGAGCATCTTTGCGACCTTGTCGAAGGCTTCGCCCATGGCGTCATCGACCGTGGTTCCGAGCCGCACATATTGGCCGACGCCGATCACCGCGACGATCTGGGTGTGACCGCCGGAGGCGAGGAACAGGCAATATGGAAAAGCCAGCGCACAGGTCAGGCGCGGGGTCAGCGCGTGGGCCTCGAGATGGTTTACGGCGATCAGCGGGGTGTCGTGCACCATCGCAATCGCCTTGGCGGTCGTGAGCCCGACGATGACGCCGCCGATCAGGCCGGGGCCGGCCGCTGCGGCAACGCCCGAGAGCTGCGCAAAGCTCACGGCCGCCTCCCTCATCGCGCGGTCCACGATGCCGTCGAGCAGGTCGACATGGGCGCGCGCGGCGATCTCCGGCACCACGCCGCCAAAAATCGCGTGCTCCTCGGTTTGCGACCGCACGATATTGGACAGGATCCGCCCCGCCCCGTCGCTGTGGCGCTCGACCACGGCGGCTGCGGTTTCATCGCAGGTGGTCTCGATTCCCAACACCAATGTTGGCGTGTCGTTGGTCAATCTGGTGCCCACTTTTCGAAGTTCGTACTCGATCGCAGCGCCCCTTTTTACGAACTTCGAAAAGTCAGGGGCACCGCAGCAATGATGCGGACTTCTGACCCGCCACACTAGTGCGGTAGCATTGCCAGGCCGTAAAGTGCAATTGGGGAATCCGCGGCTTCAAGGGTTTGATGCATGGCCATTCTCGTCACACGCCCGCACCCGGATGCGGAGACCACCGCCGCGAGCCTGCGGGCGCGGGGGTTTGAGGTGCTGCTCGCGCCGATGCTACGCTTTGAGCCCGCGGCTTTCCACGACGACACCGAAGCGCAGTACGGTGGCCTCATCGTCACCAGCGCCAATGCGTTGCGCGCGATCGAATCCGACCTCAAGGCCAGCCGGTTGCTCAAGCTGCCGCTGTTTGCGGTCGGGGAACATACCGCAACTGTTGCCCGCAATCTTGGATTCGAACAGGTCATTTCGGCTGGCGGCGACGCCACAGCCTTGCGCGACTGCGTCCTTGCCGCCGTCAAGTCGAAAGTCTTGAAAAAAGCGCATCCGCTGCTCTATCTGGCGGGCGCCGATCTTGCGCGCGATCTCGCCGCAGATTTTCGGGAACGCGGATTTACCGTCGTGAGGCAAACCACCTACCGGATGGTTCCGGTCTTGCGCCTGCCGCGCGAGTCCTGCGAAGCCTTTGCCGCCAATCATATCGAGGCGGTGCTGCATTATTCGAGGCGAAGCGCCGGCGCCTTTCTGGAGGCGGTTCGCGCCGCCGGCGTGGAAATATCGGCACTTTCCGTTCCGCAATTCTGCGTTTCCGCGGGCGTAGCCGCGGTCCTGCGCGACGCCGGCGCAACCCGGGTCATGGTGGCGGGGTCACCGGACGAGAATGCCTTATTTGCGCTGCTATTATCCCGGTTCTGACCTTTCTTGTTGGGCAGGACCGTGCGTTGCGCAGCCAATCGCGCTAAAACGCGAGAACCTGGTGTCCTGATTGTGGCGGCCTCTTTCGCGAACTTCGGATTCGAAAGGACACTAGAGACCTATGATTCTAGTGTGGTTTTGGTTCAGAAGTTCTCTTGGTGGACTGGCGGCGAAAATGAAGAGAACTTCTGAACCACCACACTAGCCCTCCGCAGGCTTGATGCGGGGTGGACGCGCTTTTGCAACCAGACCGATTCGTTTGCCGGGTTCGGCTGACACCTAAAGAGGAACCGATGGGAATGGACGAACACAAGCCCGAAGACTCCTCGCAGCCGTCCGAACAGGGCCGGGCAAAGCGACCGCCGCCGACCATCGACCTCGAAGCCTCGGAGGTATCCGCGCCAGCCGATGATCCCGATGCCGGCGCGCAGCCAACGCAAGCGTCCTCCTGGTCCTTCCCGCGGCCACTGGCCAAGGTGCTTTCTGCGACCATGGTGGCAGCCGTTACCGCAGCGCTCACGGCGGCGGTGATCGTCGCCATCGCCTGGGGTATCGGATGGCCGGGCGAGACGTCGCCGCCGCTCGCCAGTCCGCAGACCAATGCGAGCGCCATCGATACGCTCGCCTCCCGCGTCGCCGATCTCGAGGCGCGCTCCGCCAAGCCCGTGCCCGCCCCGACCGACCCGGCGCTGACGGCACGGCTGGATGCGCTGGATAAATCGCTCGCCTCGCTGCGAGCCGAGACCGCCAGCGCCCGCGCGCAGTCGGAGAAAATGGCGGGCGATCTCAACGCGCTCAAATCGGCGCCGCGCGAGGTTGCCGCGCCCGATCTTTCCGGCATCAACGAACGCTTGAACGAGCTCGAACGTTCGCGACGCGCCGAGAGCGCCGAGATCGCGCAAGCCGCCAACAAGCCCGCCGACGATACCGCGCTTCGACGGGTCGTCGCCGCATCCGTGCTCGACATTTCGGTTCGCCAGGGTGAGCCCTTTGTCGCCGCGCTCGCCGCCGCCAAGGCGCTCGCGCCCGATCCGGAACAACTGAAGCCGCTCGATGGCTTTGCCTCCACCGGAGTTCCGAGCCATGCCAGCCTCAGCCGCGAGCTGTCGGCGCTGGTGCCAAAACTGTCGCCGCCGGCGCCGGAGAATAAAACCACCGGCACCGGAATCATGGATCGCCTGCAGGCAGGGGCCGCGAAGCTCGTTCGCATCGAGCGCACCGATGCCGTCGGCAATGACCGCAACGCCGTGATCGCCCGTGTCACGGCGGCGGCGCTGCGCAATGATCTCGCCGATGCGCGGCGCGAGCTGAATTCGCTTGCGCCGGCCGATCGCGCCGCGGCACAAGCATGGCTCGACAAGGCCAATGAGCGCGACGTGGCGCTTGCCGCCGCCCATCATTTCGCCGAAGAGGCGATGGCGGCGCTTGCCGGGCGAGCCCAGCCGGACAAGGCGGCGCAGCCCGGCAAGCCGGCGCAATAGGGTCTCGATGTACCGGATCATCCTCTTCCTGTTGCTGATTGCGCTGGCAGCCGCGGGCGCCGCCTGGGTTGCCGATCAACCGGGCGACGTCGCGCTCTCCTGGGGTGGCTGGCGCGTGCACACCACGCTTCCGGTGTTTGCGCTGGCGCTTGGCGTTGCGATCGTCGCTGCGATGATGGCCTGGGGAATTCTGCGCGGCTTGTGGCGCCTGCCCGAGCAGATCCGCCGCCATCAGCGCGAACGCCGGCGCGCGCGGGGCCGTCACGCCATCACGCACGGCCTGCTCGCGATCGGCCACGGCGATTCCAGCGCCGCCCGCATGCACGCCGACGTCGCGCGCCGCCATGCCGCCGAAGATCCGCTGTCGCTTTTGCTGCACGCGCAGTCGGCGCAGCTCGAAGGCGACCGTCATGCCGCGCGCGAAGCGTTTCGGGCCATGGCCGAGCGCCAGGAGACAAGGCTGCTTGGCCTGCGCGGCTTGTTCATCGAGGCCCAGCGCGCCGACGATCCGGTCGCTGCAGTCTCCATCGCGGAAGAGGCCTTGAAGCTTTCGCCCTCCTCGACCTGGGCCTCGCACGCCGTGCTCGGATTTCGCTGTGCGAGGGCCGACTGGAGCGGTGCGTTGGCGATCCTCGACAACAACCTGGCTTCGGGCCTGATCGACAAGCCGACCTATCGGCGGCAGCGTGGCGTGCTGCTGACGGCGCGTGCGCTCGAGCTGGAAACGGTCGATCGCGACGCCTCGCGCGACAATGTGATGGAGGCGGTCAAGCTGGCGCCGACGCTGGTTCCCGCCGCGGTGCTCGCCGCCAAATATCAAAGCGAGGCACATCAAATCCGGCGCGCGATGCGGATCGTGGAAGCGGCGTGGCTTGCGCATCCGCATCCCGATCTGGCGGACGCCTATGCCCATGTCAGATTAGGCGATTCCGCGCGCCAGCGTCTGGTGCGAATGGAAACTTTGGCGGCAAAAGCGCCGGGTCATCCCGAAAGCGCGCTCGCGGTGGCACGCGCGGCCATCGATGCATCGGAATTTGCGCGCGCGCGCGAGGCGCTCGCTCCCTTCATCGAGGCTCCGACGCAGCGCGTGGCGATGCTGATGGCGGAGATCGAACGCACCGAGCATGGCGACAGTGGAAAGGCGCGCGCCTGGACGCTGCGCGCGGTGCGCGCACGTCACGATCCGGCCTGGACCGCGGATGGCTACGTTTCCGACCGGTGGCGGCCGGTGTCGCCGGTCTCAGGAAGGCTCGATGCGTTCCAGTGGCAGGTGCCGGTGTCGGCGTTGCCCTCCGACAAGAGCGGCGCGATCGAACCTTCGCCCTTCGAGCAGGCGATGCTCGCGACCCCGCACCGGATCGAGCCGCCGCACGAGGCCGAGGCACCGCCACCTGCGGCGCAGGACAATTCGCCCCCCAAGCCCGCAATCGGCGAGGCGGCATCCCCGCCCGCTGCCGAGGCCGTTGCCGCCTCAGCGCCGCCCCCCTTGTTCCGCGCGCGTACCGATTTTGCGAAAACAGGCGAGAAACCAGCCCCGCCGATCCCGGCCATCATCCCGATTGTCCGCGCGCCCGACGATCCCGGGGTCGACGACGAGCCGGATTTCGCCGAACGGGCCGGCCCGGCGGAGGGCCAGGCCGGTGGCTGGCGCGGTTTTTTGTCCCGCTGGGGCGGCTAAAGCGGTTTTTTGAGTTGGAGACAGGGTGACCAGCAGGCGATTTTGCCGTCGAAACCGGCCCAAAAATCTGTCGTAAAGGCGGATGAGCGTTCTTCTTGCCAATCGCAGCGGTGCCCGATATCAGGTGCGGGCGTTGTCGGCCCCGCAGCCGAACGCGGAAAATAAGTCTGGTCCGCCGCAATAGCTCAGTTGGTAGAGCACGTCATTCGTAATGACGGGGTCGGGGGTTCGAGTCCCTCTTGCGGCACCACTTACCCGTCCAGACAAGTCCGATTTCGTCCAATAGGCGCGCATATCAATA
>Ga0207665_10000441_pt1 | contig 28540 bp, 27 predicted proteins | sample LARL112metaG_FD_184351 | JGI IMG/M metagenome (GOLD analysis project Ga0207665, IMG submission 184351) | Corn, switchgrass and miscanthus rhizosphere microbial communities from Kellogg Biological Station, Michigan, USA - LAR L11-2 metaG... | ecosystem: Host-associated > Plants > Roots >... | reverse complement strand
AGGACACCAGGCTATGAGCTCTGGGTGAGCGGCCTTAACCTGCGAGTTCGGTGATGAACTCCGTCGAGTTCATTGGTTCGGAGAACATGGGGAAGTCGTACTTCAAGGCGTTGTCGTGCTCCTCCGGGGAGGTTGCGGCGACGCAGTCGCTGAGGGTGATAACGCGATACCCGTTCTCGTATCCGCTTCGCATAGTGGATTCGACGCAGCAATTGGTCAGGAAGCCGCCGAGGGCGATCGTCGTGATGCCCTTGCTACGCAGGATGAAGTCGAGATTTGTGCTGGCAAAGGTATCTAGGCCGCGTTTGCCTTCGACAACGATATCGCCCTCGGCCGGCGCAAGGTCATCGACGATGGCCGCGCCCCACGATCCTTTGACGAACGCGTTGCCGTCGACGACGCCTTTGAGAATCCCGTAAGGGTGCGAGCTGATCTCGCCGTATCCCGAAGCGAAGGTGATCGGGGCGTGCATCACGGTCGCTCCGGCTGCACGGGCGGCTTGCGCAACGCGCTGGCTGTTGGCGAGCATGTCGGTCTTGTCCATCACCTCCGATACCGCGTCATGCAACACGCCGCCTTCGGAGGTGAAATCGTTCTGGTACTCAATAAGCACGACCGCGGTCGTGTTCGGATCGATCGACATGACCCTGCCCCTCGTTGTCCGACAGTGACAAACCGACGCTAATCCGGGTCGCAGGACGGAACAAGCGGCCCGCTCGCGTCATCGACACAAGAGCGCTGGCCGCATCCCCTCGAACGCCTCACGAGGCACGTTGTGGAACGCGCTCGGATCGACCTGCAGCGCCCGCGCGTAATCCCTCGAGCTAGCGCCCGACGGTGCCGGCGGCGCGCGCGGCGATTCTGCTCTGGAGCACCCTGGGGCTCAGGGCCGCGACGCCGTCGCCGTTCTGCTCGACCTCGGCGACGAGCGCGCTCATGGTCGGGAGCGCGTCGGCCGCGGTGGCCCGCCGGGCAGCGTTGCCGATCTCGGCGATAGCTGCGCGAAGGCGCGGCGACGGCTCAGGAACCCCAAGTTCGACCCGCCATGGAGCACCGGCGAAGGCGTCGGCAAGGCAGGTTTCGAGGCGTTCGGAACCCGCGAACACCACTTCGGCGAGTGCCTCCGCCCAAGAGGTGAGGATCGTCAGTTCCTTGACGTTCAGCACGGGCGCGTTCAGGGATGCGGTCGTCGCCGCCGACGACCGCGCTCCATTCCACTCCCGCGGCGACGACGGCGGCGGACCAATCCGTGGGACGAACCGGGCGAGATGCCTCGCGTGAGAGCGCAAACCGGTATGCCTCCGAGCGGTGCAGCACGACATCAGTGAGCGCGAACAGATTGGGCGGCCACTCAAGCACCGCGTCCGAGATCGGCGCGCCGGTGACCCTCTGCCATGCCGCCGAGATCGATCGGTCGGTTCGCACTGCGTCCGGTGGCCCGATTCGGGTGTCAGTCGTGGTGATAGAGCGCTGAACCGAGGTGGAAGTGGTCATGCAGCGAGCCTCGCGCGCGAGGCGCCGCGTCGCGCCCGTCGAATCCCTGGTGGACGCCCGGGTGCAGCCCGGTTATCGAGTCGAATCCTCGTTCGCGGCCACGCGCACTCGCTCGGCGAATCCCGCAGAAAGTGAAACCGGGTTCTACCCGATCGACAAGGATGACATCGCTGATGGCGTTGTCGATCCGCAGGTGGAGGATCTTCTGATATGCGGGCGAGTTGTACCAGGCTTTCGCGGCATCCCGGTCAGGGAACTCCATCAGAACTAATGAGCCGGGCCAGGCGCCTTCGAGCACCTCGTCGTGCTGGCCGAGCACAAGCCACTTTCCGCCGTACGGCTGGAACGTTGCCTCGACTTGCTCGAGGTATTCCAGGCCGCCGTCGTTCGGGACCTCGTTGGGGATGCGTAGGTGGTTGATCAGGTACGTCGTCATTACGAACCTCCGCTGCGTTGTTGATCCAAGAGTCGCCTTCGAGCCCAAGACGTAGCGCCAGGCACATCGGCGGCGATGCACCGAGCCTGGCGCCTGGGTGCGCACCTCGCGCCCGTCGAGTCCCTGGTGTGCTGCCTGGTCCGGTGGAGGTGACGCACCCCCCACTGCGCTTACCCTCATGACGTGGTGTGGTCGGCACACTCGCCACCGCCGGTGCTCCGCGGTCGGGTGGTGGAGTGTGCGCGAGTCGACGAGTTGCTTGCCGCCGCGCGCGAGGGGCGTAGCGGCGTCTTGGTCATGCGCGGTGAGCCCGGCATCGGGAAGACCGCGCTCCTCGACTTTGCGGCCGCTGGCGCAGCCGGAAGCCGGATCTTGCGTGCCGCCGGTGTCTGGTCGGAGCTGGAGTTGGCGTATGCGGCCCTGCATCAACTCTGTATGCCGCTTCTCGACGGCATCGAGCGGCTGCCCGCGCCGCAACGTGATGCGCTCGGCGTCGCCCTCGGTCTGAGTGGAGGGTCGACGCCCGATCGATTCCTGGTCGGCCTCGCGGTGCTGACGCTGATGTCCGACGCCGCGGAGACCGACCCGCTCGTCGTCTTGGTCGACGACGCTCATTGGCTGGATCGATCGTCCGCCCGGGTGCTGGCGTTCGTCGCCCGGCGGTTGCAGGCGGAGTCGGTCGCGATCTTGTTCGCGGCTCGGGACGAAGGTGCGGTCGACGAGCTCGCCGGGCTACCGGACCTACGCCTCGGCGCACTCTCCAACGCGGACGCCGGCGAGCTCCTCGACTCGGCGGGCATCGGGCCGCTCGACGAGCGGGTGCGTGATCGGATCATCGCGGAGGCAGATGGCAACCCGTTGGCCCTGCTCGAGCTGCCTCATGCGCTCTCACGGGCGGGTTTCGCGGGTGGTTTCGCCATCTCTGACAGGACAGCACTTGCCGGCCGGATCGAAGCGAGTTTTCGCGGCCAGGTGGCACAGCTCCCTGAGGAGACGCAGCGACTCCTGCTGGTCGGCGCGGCCGAGCCGCTCGGGGATCCAGTGCTGCTCTGGCGAGCCGCCACCGCCCTTGGCATTCCGGTCGAGGCAGCCGCGCCGGCCGAGGAGGCCGATCTGATCACGGTGGGTGCTCGCGTCACGTTCCGTCACCCGCTGCTTCGTTCGGCGCTGTACGGCGCCGCGTCGCCCGAGCAGCGCCGCGCCGCGCATCGTGTGCTCGCCGAGGTCACCGACCCAGAACTCGATCCCGACCGCCGGGCCTGGCATCGGGCCCAGGCCGCGCTCGCGCCCGATGAGTATGTTGCGGCCGAGCTCGAAGCGTCGGCCGAACGGGCTCGGGCACGCGGCGGGATCGCGGCCGCGGCGGCCTTCCTCGAGCGGGCCGCCGAGCTGAGTCCAGACGAAGGTCGCCGCGCCCAGCGTCGTCTGGCCGCTGCGCGCTGGAAGCGGCTCGCGGGCTTGCCGGATGCGGCATCGACCTTGCTCGCTGACGCGGCACGGAGTCCGCTGCAGGACCGTGATCGCGCCGCCCTGCAACGGCTTCGCGGCCAGATCGCGCTGGATCTGGGCCGCGATTCCGACGCCGCGCGGTTATTGCTCGACGCTGCCAGGCGTTTCGAGCCGGTCGATCCCGTCCTCGCGCGCGACACCTATCTGGAGGCGCTCTGGGCGGCGCAAGGCGCCGGGCAGCTCGGGGACGGCGTCGCGGAGGCGGCGCAAGCGGCTCGCTCGGCGCCGACCGTGGTGGGAACTGCTCGCCTGACTGACCTGCTTGTAGACGGTCTCGCGATCCGGTTCACGGAGGGGTACGCCGCTGCCGCTCCGATGCTGCGGAACGTCTTGTCCATGGTCGGAGCGGCGACCGGCTCTCTCGAGGACGACGTACCGCTGTCGTTGATGGCAGCGAGGATCGCCTCCGAGCTGTTCGACGACGACGCCTGGAACCGGCTCGTGACCCGCGACATCCGACACGCGCGCGCTGCCGGTGCGCTGAGCGTGCTCCCGACCAGTCTCAACTTCCTCGCCTACTTGCGAACCCACGAATGTGAGCTGGCAGCGGCAGAGAGGCTGCTGGACGAGGCCGACGACATCACCGCCGCGACCGGGAACGCGCAGATCTTCAACGGCAGGCTGCTGCTGGCGGCGTACCGCGGTGACGCCTCAATGGTGGAGAGGTTCGGTGGTGAAGACCGCCAGCAGCTGGCCCGCGAACGCGGCGAGGGCATCGTGCTCGTCTTGATCGACCACTCGCGCGCCGTCCTGCACAACAGCGTCGGCCAGTACGAACCAGCCTTCGACGCCGCCCAGCGAGCAAGCAAGGATGACAGCGGGTTGAGCACGTGGTCGCTGCCCGAGCTGGTCGAGGCAGCCGCCCACTCCGGTCGGTCAAGGATCGCCACAGACGCGGTCGAGGAACTTGGGGACCGAACCCGTGCGGCCGGGACGAAGCTGGCGCTGGGCATCGAGGCGCGCTCGCGGGCTCTCGTCAGCGACGAGGCGACCGCTGAAGATCTCTACGCCGAGGCCATCGATCTGCTCGAACAAACGTCGCTGCGACTGCACCGCGCGCGCACACAACTGATCTACGGCGAATGGCTGCGTCGAGCGAATCGGCGGGTCGACGCCCGCCAACAGCTCCGCGCCGCACACGAGACGTTCACGCGCGGAGGCGCGGAAGCCTTCGCGGAGCGGGCAGGCCGTGAGCTCCTTGCGACGGGGGAGACGGCGCGCCGGCGGACGGAGGACACACGCGATCAGCTAACCGCGCAGGAGGAGCAGATCGCACGCCTCGCCGCCGAAGGCATGACCAACCCGGAGATCGGGGCGCAGCTCTTCCTTAGCCGCCGCACCGTCGAGTGGCACCTGCGCAACGTGTTCAACAAGCTCGGTATCAGCTCGCGCAGGCAACTTTGGGTTGCCGGCCCACACCTTGAAGCTGAGCGCTTGTCGCCTCGCGTAGAGAAGGGTCTATCTCGTTAACGGTGGTCAAGGCAGCTGCTGACCTGCGGCTTCTCCCCCACCGGGCGGGAATCTTCGGGACATCCTGTCGCACCTGCAGCAGGGAGCAGTCACGTCGCCGCGGCGTTCGACATCGATGGCTCCCGAGCGAGTGGCGGGTGTCGGCGTCATTCGTGCCGATCACCAGGTCATGGTTTGGGTGGGCGCGGACTGAACCGCGTTGGTGTAGACGAGGTTCGCGGCGATCAAGTCCTCCATGCCGTGGCCCATCGCCTTGTAAAGGGTGATCTGCTCCGGTGCGGTGCGTCCGAGCTCCGAGTCGAGCGCGACTGCACCGAGGGTGGCTGCTTGGCTGGGATCTGCTTCGGACAGATCCGAGCAGCCGACCGGTGCTGGCTCGAATGCGTCCAGTGATTCGACGACGAGGCGGCTACGGTACGCCAGCGCGCGGGGCAGCTCACCGTCCGGTGGGTGGTAGCCAACCGAGGACACGTGCGTGCCGGGGCGCACCCACTCTGCGTTGATCACCGGCCGAGGAGAGTGAGTAGCCAGGCACACCACATCCGATTCGGCGACTGCGGCTTGCATATCGGCGCACGGCCGGGCCCGATCGTTACGTTCGGCCAATCGTCTGGCGTGCTCGTATTCGAGAGAGCAGATGTTGATTCGCTCGAAATCGCGGACCATCGGCAGTAATCGGAGGTGCTCGCGAGCCTGGACGCCGGCCCCGACGATGGTTGCCACCTGCGAGTCCGTTCGGCTGAGCAAGCGGACCGACAGGACGGCCGAGGCCGCAGTCCGGACACCTGTGAGGTAGGTGCCATCCATCACGCACGAGGTCGCACCCGTATTCGGGTCGTACAACGTGATCATTGCCAGATGGCTGGGCAGCGAGCGGTCGACGTTGGCCTCGAACACGTTGACCACCTTGACGCAGATCTGCATGCCGGGCATCCAGGCCGACATCGTCAGCGAGAAGCCAGCGCGCGGAATCGTGATCTCGGGTCGGGGCGGCGACTGCACCGCGCCGCGTTCGAGCTCGCGGAAACCTTCCTCGAGGCCGTCGAGAAGTTGGGTGAGGTCGAGGTGTCGCTCGACCTCGGCCTCGCTCAGGAGAAGGATCGCCCGCTCGCCCTTGGCGATCTCGAAAGACGCAACAGATGCCTGAGAACCAGTCATGTGACTCCTATCTGACGATAGCCGGGGAGATAGAGAAGTGAACTGTAGATTGGGACATACAGTGTCAGTGGTCAACTGCGTCGATGCTGTAATAGCTGAAGCAGAGTCAGGTAACCTGATCGACGTGACGCTGGATCCGGGCACGTTGGTGAGGCTGCGCGCCTTCGAAGCCGTGGGACGGAACCTGAGCTTCAACCTTGCCTCGATCGAGTTGGCGGTTACCCCGACGGCGTTGAGCCATCACGTGCGGCATCTCGAGGAGCAGCTCGGACAGGAGCTATTCCACCGGTTGCACCGCCAGATCGTCTTGACCGAAACGGGGCAGAAGTTGCTCGGCCCGTGCATCAGCGGGCTCAGCCTGCTGGACCAGGCGATCAATGACGCCACCCGCACCGAACATGACCGCACGCTGACCGTGAGCGTCGCGCCATACTTCTCCGCGCGATGGCTGATGCCCCGCCTGTCGAACTTCTGGAGTGCCCACCCGGAAATCGAATTGCGTCTGCACCACGCGTACCAGCCGGCCGACTTCAGCCTCGATCGGGTCGACGCCGGCATCGCCTGGGGCCACGGGCGATGGGCCGGAACCCACGCCGTACGAGTTCTCTCCGGCGAGCTGACCGCATTGTGCAGCCCGACGCTGCGTCGCGAGATGCCGGCGAAACCGAAGCCGACGAACCTCGCTCGATGGAGACTCTTCTACGAATTCGATCCAGAACACTGGACCCGCTGGTTTGTCGCAGCCGGAGCGAATCTGCCGGCGAAAGCACGGACGGTGCGCGTCGACGACTCGCACGCATTGCGCAAGATCGCCCTCGAAGGCCAGGGAATCGCGCTGTTCTTCACCGGCCTCAGCCGTGAAGACCGTCGCTCAGGTCAACTCGAACAGCCATTTGACGTCACCGTCGACCCGGGCGCGGCCTACTATCTCACGCGCCCGAGCGCTCGGCCTATGAGCCGCTCGCTCGCTCTGTTCTGGGACTGGATCCTCGACGAAGTGGATCTCGACCCGTTTGCGTAACCGCCGGACCGCCTCAAAGTTGTCACGGATGAGAAGGCCACGCGCGCACGCCCCGCTCCGCTGCTCGAGCAGTTACCGACCGCTGGGTCGCCGCTGATTGCGCCGTGCCCGGCGATAGTTCCGCCGGGCAACAAGTCGGCTCCGTCGTCGAAGTGGACCACGCCATTGCACAACAAGGTCCAGCCTTGTTCGTGATGATCGGCAATCACGACTGCGAGCGTTCGAGCGGCCGAGTCAGCGGCCGGGCACTGCGGCGAATGAGCACACATCTGCGTCTCCGATCCTGCCCAGCGGAGATGGCCGCCGGTTCGATCACACCTACACATCGGGGTACGCACCGACCGCCGGACTCGGTTCGCCGGTGCGAACCACTACGGACATTGCTTGCGTACTGCTCGCATCGGTTTGTGCGGTGGTGCCGCCGATGGTGGGAGGTTGTCATGGCTATTCGCACCGGTGGAACGGTGAGCGGCGGAATGATGGCTCGGTGCAGTCATACAATTGCTGCTAGGTGGCGGGGCCGCTGGACCACAAGACCAGCCGGATGTGCTCGGCGCGGATGAACAGGTCACCCGGCCGAAGGCTCGAGCAAAGTTTGTGGCTTCGCCACTGTGCGCGTCGCTGCCGTGGGCAGAATGTGCCGTTGTCCGATCGCCGTAACGTCGCCATACTCGTGGTCCACGAGGGAACGACCAGGAAGCCTGTTCCGCGTGAATGCGGTCAGTTGGTTGCTGATTCGCGCATGCTTCCAGATGTCGTAGACCTCGGGCTTTGTCCATTTGCCGTCCCGGGGGAGGCGCGATGAGACAGGATCAAGCCGCCACGCTACTGCGGGCATACGGCTTCGACGTGCGTACTGACGGTCTCGGAAATGTAGCCGCCCGGGTATGCGTGAAACGCTCGGACGGCACGATCGGATTTGAATGGCGGCCCGTGCCCGCTGATTCGTCGGCCGACGTAATGCGCTGGATCGCTGCGTTGTGATCGGAAGGAATTGACGAGGGCACCTCAGGAACTGGGCGCCAAGGACCGGCTGGCAAGTCGGGAGGTCGTCCGCCGGAGGGCCGGAGTTGGTTGCCGTAGCTGTGACGACTGACTCCCCGGGCCGGAGAGTCGCCGGTCGTGTTTTTCTGGCGGACGATGATGGTGTGCAGATCGGAGTCGGGCTGTCCACCGCGCAGGATCCACGGAGTGCGGCGGCCGAGGCCGCGCTGCTTGCGGGCGATCCGCTGAACGGGGCGACGCCAAACCTGGCGGTGCTCCTTACCTCACCACACCATGCCCTCCAGGCCGGAGCTGTACTCGACATCGTGCAGGAAGTCGCGCAGCCAACGGCGCTGGTCGGCTGTGTCGCGGAAGCTGTAGTCGCGGGCCGCCGGGAGTTAGAGCGTGAGCCAGCCGTCGTGGTGTGGCTTGCTGTGTTGCCGGAGCCGGCGGAGACGTTCCACATTGAATTTCTCCGCACGCCCGGCGGTGGGTTGTTCGGGGGCTATCGGTTCGACCACAGCCGGGACCTGCATCTGCTGCTGCCCGACCCGCACACATTTCCGACCCACCTTCTGTTTTCGCATCTCAATTCGCAAGATCCAGGCACTGCCATCATCGGCGGCCTGGCCAGCGGTGCCGCAGAACCGGGCCGGGCGACATTGTTCTGCGACGACAAGGTACTGGCCTCGGGCGCGGTCGGAGCGCGGCTGGTCGGCCTGCGGGCGCGTTCAGTGGTGTCGCAGGGCTGCCGACCGATCGGCGACCCATACACGGTGACGGCCGCGGAGGGCCCCATCATCACGGCGCTGGCCGGGCGTCCGCCGCTGCGCCTTCTCGAGGAGATCGTGACTGGCCTGTCTGGGCCGGAGCAGGTTCTGGTTTCCCGTGGTTTGCACCTCGGGCTTGCCATCGATGAATACAAGGCCGAGCTCGCCCGCGGCGACTTCCTGATCCGAGCGGTCACTGGGGCGGACGAGGCAACCGGTGCGATCAGAGTTGGCGATCTTGTCGATGTCGGCACCACGGTGCAGTTCCAGGTCCGAGATGCTACGACCGCCGACCAGGACCTTCGCGAGTCGCTGCTTCATGCGCGCGCCGAGGGCACGCCAGCGGGAGCGTTGTTGTTTACCTGCAACGGACGCGGCACTCGCATGTTCGACGCGCCTGACCACGATGCCACCATCATCAGCGACCTGCTCGGCGACATCCCATTAGCCGGGTTCTTCGCCGCGGGCGAACTGGGCTCGGTGGGTGGCAAGAATTTCCTGCACGGCTTCACTGCGTCCATGGCGCTCTTCGATCGCGACCGGCGCTGAGCCGACACCTTTGGATACGATTCGAGCCTCAGGATCGCGAGCGCGAGATGATCTTGGAGTTACCCTTTCGTTGCCCCGGATGACGTTCGCTGTGGTAGCTCAGCTGCCGCGGCGAGGACTTCGTCAACGACAGCGGCGATGTCGGCGTCGGTGGCGCGGTGGTTGGTGATGCAGGCCCGCAACACGAAGTGGTTGCCCACGGTCGCGTTGGACAGGTACACCCGTCCGCGGCGATTCACTCTGTCCAGCAGCTCGGCGTTCTGGCCGTCGAGTGATGCCTGGTCTCCGCCGACCCATCGGAAGCAGACTGCGCTGAGCGGGACTTCGGCCACTCGTTCGAGGGATGGCTGCTTGTCGATCAGGTCGGCCAGTAGCCTGGCCTGTCGCAGATTCATGGCTATCGCGGCCCGGAAGGACGATAGGCCGTGGTAGCGAAGAGACAGCCACAGCTTCAACGCCCGGATCCGTCGTGACAGTTCGATGGTCTCTTCGAACAGGACATCGCCCTCAACCGGGTCGTCACTCAGCGAGGCAGCGTAGTCGTCGGTGAAGGCGAATGCCTGCCGTGCGGCGGCCGGGTTCCGGTAAAGCAAGACGCCGCAGTCCAGCGGCTGATAGAGCCACTTGTGGGCGTCCATGGACAGCGAGTCGACGTCGGCGATTCCCGCAAAGGTATCGGGTTCGACCATCGCCGCGGGTAGGCCGTAAGCGCCGTCGACGTGAACCCAAAGATCCTCGTCCCTGGCTACTGCGACAAGCTGAGCGAGTGGGTCCACCGCTCCGGTAACGGTCGTGCCGGCGCAGGCGACGACGGCGAGCGGCGTCCGGCCCGCTTCTCGATCGGCTGTGACTGCCTTGCGTAGCGCGGTGGGGCTCAGCCGGAAGCCGTTGTCGGCCGGGAGGAGGCGAAGGTTGTCGCGGCCGAGGCCCAGTAGAGCGACGGCTTTACCGATCGACAGGTGGGCTTCGGAGGAGGCATACACGACGCTTGAGCCGGCTACGCCCGTCTGGTTGGCCGGCACCTTGGCCTCACGCGCCATGGCCAGACCCATCAAGTTCGCAAGCGATCCACCGCTGGTAAAGATTCCGCCGAATCCGTCGCAGCCGATCGCCTGAGCCAGCCACGAGATGACGGTGCGCTCGATCACGGTGGTCGCCGGGCCTGACCGCCATGCGGTGCCGTTCTGGTTGATCACCGAGGCGAACAGGTCACCCAACGCGCCCACCGGCTCGCCCGAGCCCATCACGTAGCCGAAGAAGCGCCCGTTTCCGGCGCGGCTGTGCCGAGCCACCGCGGCCAGGTCGTCAAATACGGCCGGTCCCTGACCGGTCTCGGGCGGCGGCCCGTCGAAGTACATCAGGGTCTCCGCGCCTGAGGAGTCCGGGCGGACGGGCCAGGTGTCGAGCCGGTCCAGGTACCGGGTCGCCTCCTCAACAACCCGCGCCGCCAATACACCGAACTCATCCGCCGGTAGGTCGAGTGGTCCCCTCTGCATGGCTTCGAGTCTGCCGTAGGCGCACGTCCGTACGAGTTGCTATCAGTGCGCCGAGATGTCGCAGCCAAGCCCGGTCCGGTTGAGTCAGCCGCCGGGGCTCGAGATCCTCATCGCCGTCGAGCTCCACGGCGACTGGGCGCGCGAAGATTCCGTGGCCGACCCTTTCGACATCGCGCTCGCCGAGCGCCTTCTCAAAAGCACGATCGACTCGTTGCGGCTGATCAGTGTCGGCGCATCGAGATCGTCGGCCTACGGTCGTAGACAGCGGGCTTCAGGACCTGTTCGCACCATTCGCGAAAGGTTGTCGGCGTCGTGTTCTCCGGGGTCCGCTGGATGGCGTTGTCGAGGCCGTTGTTCTTCGCTGCGGCCATGTCGGTCATGCCCTGCGCCATCGCGTCGGACATGCCGACGCCGACGAACCTGTTCTTGTACGCCTCGAACGTGGTCTGCTGGAAGCGGACCTCTCTTCCGAGCACGTCCGAGATGATTTGGGCCATGTCGTTGAAGGAAATATCTTCGGGTCCGAGCAGTGGAACCTCGTCGACGCCGCCCCAGGACTGATCGAGCAGTAGTCGCGACGCTGCAGCGGCGGTGTCACGGCTGGCGACGGCCGGCAGCTTCCGGTCGCCGTTGATCGGTGAGAAGAACAGGCCCTGGTTCTTGATCGCCTCGGCCTGGCGGACGATGTTGTCCATGAACGACGGATTCGTCAGCGCCCGGTAGGCGACACCGGTGCTGGCGATCAGGTCGTCCATCGCCAGTGAGCCAGCGACGTAGCCGGCGTGGGCCGCCCACGGGGTTCCCCGGCCCAGCGCGGAGACGCCGACGACGCGCTTGATCCTGTGCCTGGTGAACGCCTCGGCAGCGGGCCGGGTGAAGCCGACGAACGCGGCGTCAACCGAGGGCGCCCGCGGATCGGGCGGCGTCAGCCAGAACACGGCATCGGCGCCGGCGAATGCCCTGTCAGCGACGGCGGCATCGCCATGCGAGCCTTCGATGACGTCGACGTGTTCACGGACCCGGGCCGGGAGAGCCGATGACTTGCGGGCGATCACCCGCAGCGGTTGTCCGCGGTCGAGCAACCGGTCGAGAACCTGGTGGCCGATGAGGCCGGTGGGAGTAGTGAGGACGATCATCGTTCCTCCTTCGATCCATCTATAGCGATGCTATCAATTGTTATATAGCATTGATACAAAGAATTTGCTAACCTTGCGCTGTGACCGTCAAGGCCCGCATTCTCGAAGCGGCCGCCGAGCTACTCGCGCGCTCCGCCGACGCCGATATCTCGACCCGGGCGGCGTGCGAGGCGGCCGGCGTGACCGCGCCCACGCTTTACCACTACTTCGGTGACAAGGAAGGGCTGCTCGCGGCCGTTGTCGACTTCGGCTGGGCCACCTTCCTCGAGACCAAGCGAACGGCGGCAGCAGTCGTGCACGAGCACGTTGCCGACGACATCCGCGCCGGCTGGGACAACCACCTCGAATTCGCGCGCGAGAATCCGAACTTCTACAAGCTGATGTGGTCGCCCGCGGTCTCCGCCAACACCGCCGCGCTCCGCGAGGCGTTCCAGATGCTGTCCGACCGGCTGCAGCTCGGCGCCAGCCGGGGCCAGCTGCGGGTGTCGGTGGAGACGGGTGCCCGCATGATCATGTCCGCAGTCACGGGCGCCGCCCTTTCCTTGATCTCCGACCCGGACCTATTCGGCAACCCGATATACGCAACGCAGCTCCGCGAGGCGGTCATCGCAGCGGTCACGGTCATCGCAGACCGGCCGACCGGCATGCGCTCAGCACGCGCGGCGGGCGCACGAACGATCGCAACGGCAGCGGCGACGCTGAAGGGCAAGCTCGCCGTCGAAAACACACCGCTCACAGCGCCCGAGCGGGCCCTGATGGATCAGTGGCTCACAACCTTGGCGGACGCACCCACAGCCACAGCTGCGCCGCCGCGGAGAGGGTTGCAACGTAAGCGAGCGGAGCGCTCGAAATGATCACCAGAGTGACATCTGAGCCGACGACCCCTGCACCACGGCACGGGTAGGACCTGGCCCGAAACGAGACTGCTGTTTCTCGCGCGACAATCGTCACGCTCGGACAGTGTCAGAACCGGAAGCGGGTCAGGCCGCCCGGTTCCGTCCCCAAGGTCACGGTCGCCGAGCGTGGCTCGATGCGATACACGTTCCACGGCGGCGGCCCTTGCGACGGTGCGTTGAACGGGGCAGTGATGCCCGACCCCCTCTCGTCGGGCTCCGCCGGCCAACCTTGGTCCGCCCACGCCTTTGCAATGCGCGCCACGGCGTCGGGCTCGGTTACCCGCGTTGCGTCACCCTCGACAACGACGTCCGCGTCGCGGATCGACACCGCGACCGAACACCGCGGATCGCGCGCGACGTTGCGCCCCTTGCGGGTACCCGCGCCGGTCTGGAACCAGAAGGTGCCGTCCACCCAGAGGGCACCGACCGCAGTCACGTGCGGGCGGCCGTCCTCGTTGACAGTGGACAGCCACGTCGTGCGGGAGTTCGGCGCGTCCGGAGCCGGCGCCGATCCGGCATCGAGCTTCTCGACAATGGCGGCCCAATCCACCGGCGGCAGCCCGTCCGCCTCACCCAGATTGATGATCTCCATTTCCTGAACCTACCTGCCGGTCCGTCCCCGGCAAGCGAAAATCTGCCACGAGTCGCGCGGCCGGCTCATCGGCGTGGCTCGATGAATGGCGGGAACGAGCACCACGAGATCGTGAAGGTCGGGTGACGTCCGATGATGCACTCATGCCGCCGATGAAGCCTGACGTGAAGACGTCGACCGGCATTGTTCGAGGACGCTGGGAAGACGGTCCGCCCGCTGGTGCGACATCGGGAGGCGAACCAGAAAGCGGGGACCGGATCACCCATAGCCATTTCCGGCCCGATTACGTCTAGGTTGGCCTGCATGAACCGGACCGATCCTTTCGTCGCCTGGTTGGGGAGCTGCGGGCCGTCGGGCTTCGCTTGCGCGGGTGGCGTCACGCCCTGCGACAACACCAGAAACGGTCACCTCGGTGCCTGATCGGCCCGGTGACGTTGATGCGGTCCTCGACGAGGCTGGGCTCAAGAACGCACCGGTTCGGGCATACGTGCGCTTCTGGGCCGAGCACACGGGCGCCGAGCGGGTCGAGGTGGTGTCGGCGTCTGACGACGCCCGGCTTATTCGCGAGGCTCTTGAGGCCGGAGAGATCCTGCCCGCGGGCGAGCGGCTCTACTACTCGCGCAGTTACGCGAAGGACACCGCCCGCTCCGAAGAGCGCACCGTCGTGGCGACCAACGACCCGGCTGACGCGGGCGTCTACAACAACTGGCGCCCGGCGGCCGAGATGGTGCCCCTGCTCAAAGAGCGGATGCGTGGTGCGTCCAAGGGCAAAACGATGTACGTGGTGCCCTATCTGATGGCCCCGCCGGGATCCCCGCTCGAGCGGTTCGCCGCTGGTGTGGAGCTCACCGACCACCGCGCGGTCGTTCTACACATGATCCGCATGGCGCGGGTGGGGCCGGAGTACGTCAACGACCTCGCCGACCCGAACAGCTTCGTTCGCGCCGTCCACGTCACGGGTGACCTGGCCAACCTCGGGCAGGGCACCGCGGACGATCAACGCTACTTCGTGACGGTTGCCGACGAGCGGACAATCCTGCACTTCGGCTCGTCTTACGGCGGCAACGCCCTGCTCGGGAAGATCGCGCACGGTCTGCGCCAGGCGGCGTACGACGGCTGGGTGTCGGGCGAGTTCCTCGCTGAGCAGTTCATGCTCCTTGGTATCGCGGACAAGCTGACGGGACGTCGCTACCACATCTGCGGCGGATTTCCGAGCGCCTCAGGCAAGACGAACCTCGCGATGATGCTGCCACCTGACGCTCTCGGCGGGCGCTACCAGGTCGAGTTCTACGGCGACGACATCGCGTGGCTTCGGGTCGACCCGGACGACGGGAGGATCTATGCGATTAACCCCGAGTTCGGGGTCTTTGGCGTGGCGAAGGACACCAACGAGGTGACGAACCCGACCGCGATGGCCGCGGTCGGGCCGGGTACCGGGACGCTGTTCACGAACGTCGCGTACAACGAGCTCACCGCCGAGGTGTGGTGGGAAGGGCGGACGCCGCGGCCTCCGGCCGACACCACCGGCTGGTGCGATTGGCTGGGCGCACTCATCTCCGAACGTGACCCGGATCAGGCCGGTGAACCGTGGGCGCATCCGAACAGCCGGTTCACGACGACGCTGGCGAATGTGCCCAACGTCGCCGCCGATGTCACGAACTCGAAGGGCGTGCCGGTCGATGCCATCATCTTCGGCGGCCGTACCCGCGATCGTGAACCGCTGATCCGCGCCATCGCCGACTCCACCGAGGGCGTCTACGACGGCCTGACCCTCGGCGCCGAAGCGACGTTCGCCGCCGAGGGCGTCGAAGGCAAGCTTCGCTACGACCCGATGTCCATGCGTCCTTTCCTGTCCTATCCCGAGGGTGCGTACGCGGCGCAGTGGCTGAAGATCATCGGTGCCGCCTCGGAGAAACCGATCTTCGCCCATGTCAACTGGTTCCAGCGCGACCCGCACGACGGTCACTTCCGCTGGCCGGGCTACCGGGACAACCTGCGCCCGCTGCTCTGGCTGATACAGCTGAAGAACGGCGAGGTCACCGGGACACGGACACCGGTCGGCATCCTGCCCACCATCGAGGAGCTCAACCTCGAGGGCTGCGACGTCGCACCCGCTGATCTCGAGCGGCTGCTCACCATCGACATCGGCCGGTGGCGGCAGGAGATCGCAAACCGCGAGGAGTACCTGGCCCAGTTCGACGGCCTGCCGGAGGAGATCTGGGAAGCGCACCGCCGCGTCGCCGCCGCCCTCGGCTGAACGGTTCGCTGACCACGGCGCGGGCACGGAGCGGTGCCGTCGCAGTGAGCTTGGCCAGCGCCTTCGCATAGGCCGGATTGTTCGACGAGACTGGCGAACGAGAGGGCGGTCTCGGCTCCGCGTTAGCTGAGCCGTGGATGGACCTTGAGGTCGCATGAGCTGGCGAGGCAGCGGTGAGCGGTGGGCAGCCATGGCCGAAGACGGCCGAGGAGTTGATCGATGCGCAACAAGGGCTTGATCGAGCCGACCCGCCGCTATGGCGTCCGGTCGATCTCGAAGCGCTGCACGTCGCCGCAGCGTGGGTGTGTTTCGCGCGGGGCGTTACGGGTACCGGGTCGGCGGGTGATCCGGCCTGGGCCGCCGCGGTGACGATGTTCGGTGGGCGGCTGACCGAACGTGCCGTCGCGTACGGACAAGCGGCCTCCGGCTACATCCCGGGCCTGCTCGCGCTGCGAATCGGGCCGCTGCTGGGCGAGGTGGTGGGCCACTTGGGCCACCGTTTCGATGTGTTGCTCGTCGACGCGACCGGCCGCGATCACCCGCGACACGCGGGGCTTGCCGTGCATCTGGGCGCGGTACTCGGCGTTCCCACCATCGGGGTCACCCACCGGCCACTTGTCGCAAGCGGTACTTGGCCCGAGGACAGGACGGGCGCAGTCGCACCGCTGCTCGACGGCCAGAGCACCGTCGGTTTCTGGCTGCGTTCTCGTGCCGGCACCCGACCCATCGCTGTGCACGCCGGCTGGCGAACGGATCCCAGCACCGCGCTGACCGTCGTACTTGCCGGCAAAGGCCAAATGCGGACCCCGGCTCCGCTCCGCCAAGCGCGCCGAGTCGCCCGACGGGCTCGCGCCGGGCGTGATCAGGGCATGCGACTAGGCTCGCCATAGGGACTGCCCCGAAGGGAGCCAAGATCATGTCAGACCACCCTCACAAGAAGCAGGACTTTCTCGAGGTAGCCAAGCACCAGTTCGCTCAGATCTCGGCCGAGTTCGAGAAGGCGCTCGACGCGGTCAAGGATCAGGAGCGCCGTAAGCAGCTGACATCGTCCTATCTCGAGATGCTGCAAAAGGGTCTGTCCAGGGCCCAAGAGAGCGTCTCCAAGTATCAACACAAGATTGCGCCGCACGCCACGACCGGTGAGCAGGAAAAAGGATCGGCCTCCGACGTGTCAGCGCCCGCTGAGCCGAAGACCGAGACGCCGGCGGCGCCGGAGTCGCCAACAAGCTAGTCATTTTGTAGCCCCGAGCGCTTCGGCGTCGTTTCAGTCCCTGTGCAGCTCTGCTTGTCGCTTGATCGCCTTACTGCGCGTGCGCTGTGCGGTCGACGCGAACAACCACTTTGCCGGGCGGACGGGGGCGCTGCTGTTGGGCGCGGAAGGCTGCGGGTAGGTCGCCGAGCTCGAAGGTGAGGGCGACGGCGGGGCGGAGCTGGTGGTGATCGACGAGGGCGGCCAGTTCCCGCAGCTGGCTGCCGTCGGGTCTGACGACGAAATAAATGGCGCGCACGTCGCCGCGGCCGCCTTGAGCGACGTCGGGTTCGTCTGCGATCGCGACGAGGATTCCGCCTTGGCGCAGCACCGGCCAGGACCGGGCTAGTACGTCACCGCCTACTGGGTCGATGACCACGTCGACATCGCCGACCTGGTCCTCGAACCGGTCGGAATAGTCGATGACCTCGGCCGCGCCGAGCCCGGCCACAAAATCGCGGTCCCGAGCCGACGCGGTCGCGGCCACCCGGGCGCCGTGTGCGGCGGCGAGCTGGACTGCGTAGGCGCCGACCCCGCCTGCCCCGCCATGAACCAGGACGTGCTGGCCCGGCTGCACCTCGGCGTGGTCGTGCAGAGCCTGCCAGGCGGTGAGCGCGCCGAGCGGGAGCGCAGCCGCCTCTTCGTGGTTCGCGGCGACGGGCCGCGCCGCCAGGTCCGCGGCCGGAACCGTAACGTATTCCGCGGCCGCGCCGGGCCGGTCAAACCCAACCAGGCCATAGACCTCCGCGCCGGGGGGCCAGTCGGTTACTCCGCCGCCGGATGCGACCACTACACCGGACATGTCGTGGCAAGGAATGACAGGCCACGTGTCCGGCCAAGTGAGCTCGTATGCCGTCACAGCAGTCGCATGAACCTCAACCAGCACTTCGCCCGTCCCCGGCTCGGGCACCGGGATCCTCTCGCCGGTCAGGCGAGCCGGGTCCGGGCCGGTGGCCCGCATCGCATACATCGTGCGAGCAGGACCGGTCACGAGTCACCTCCGTGGGTAGTCGAGCGTGGGCGGGCATTCCTCCGAGGGACGGATGTGATCCTCAGCCGAGGCCCAGATCTCCAGCCGTGACCGCTTGCCGCGGGCCACACCACGACCGTGATCTTGGTAGGCGGGTGCTTCCCGTGTGATGCTAACGCTGCGTGGGTACCAGCCCCGACCGCTTTATGGGCCGTCGGTGATCTCCGTCGCTGTGGTCCGGCCACCAGGAGAGCACCCTCTGATTGAATCCACGTCCTGGCCCAGTTGCCCCCCACCGCCTGTTGTGGGGTGATCGTTCGGACAGCCAAGCTACGCTAGCGAGCCAGTCCGGCGACGAGGTTGACCGTGGTCGCGAGGATCAACGAGCCGAAGATGAACGACTGTAAACCATGCCGGAGCGCTGCCAGTCGAATCTGACTGCTTCGCAAGGTGGTATCCGAGACTTGGTAGGTCATGCCGATGGTGAATGCGACGTAGGCGAAGTCCATGAATCTCGGCAGTTCGTCTTGATTGAAGTCAATGCCTCCTACGGTTCCGGAGTAATACAACGTCGCGTATCGCAACAAGTAGAGGGTGTGCACGACCGCCCATGACGCCGCCACACTCACGACGGCCAACGCGGCAAGAAGCCCTTGTTTGGCTCCACTCGCCGAGCTCGCCTGGACCAGGACGAATGCGACGGCGACCAGGCTCATCAAGTTCGCAATCAGTACGAGGAGCTCGGTTACCGTCGGTGACGGGTCATCGCGGGTCGCCATGGCTGCGGTCTCAGCGGCGTCGCGGCCTCTCGTAAGCAACCAGACGACTAAGCAGAACGTCAGCGCAGCCGCGCTCCAACCGACGACTGGCGCGTATCCCCATCCGGCGTAGAGGCCGGTCACGATTCCCGCGGGAACGCCAACGACAACCATTGCGATGAGCACCTTCTCCGCCCGTACATGAGTAGGCGCGGATGAGGCGGGTGAGGCGGGAGCGCTCACAAACGCAGTCAATCAGCGAGTATCGACATGCTCACGGTGCCGCGCCGCAATCACCGAAAGCACGGCTGTGGCGATGACAATTAGGCGGACTCGTCACGGCTCACCGGCTGGCACGTACCACGGGCACGACAACGAGGGCGATCGCACCAGCCAGCAGCAGGCCGCCGATGACCCACAGGATGACCGCTAACCAAGCGAGGTCCGGGATGGTGGCACCGGCGTCTGCTAGGACGGACACCCCTCCGGCACCGTCCTGGTTCATCACCACGACCTCCCACTGACCGCTCTCCGGACGCCAGCTCAGCGTCTGGGTTCCCTGACCGGAGGCTTGCGCTGTCCAGATCGCCGCGCCGGCTGGAGCACTCTGCGGTCCCCGGCCGCTCCCGGGCTCGAGGCGGGTCTCGGTGTCCCCGTTCGCCCAGTTCGTCACGACCTCGTGGCCGACTCCGGCCAGGTAGTTGTCGACCGCCGCCTGCGGTCCGACGCCGATGAAAACGCCAGCGGTTGGATTGGTCGCCGTCGCGCGGATTCGTACCTTGCCGAAGATGTCAGCCGGGGTTAGCCAGTGGGTGCCGGTGCCAAGGTCGATGCCGCCACTCGTGATGGCGTATGTCGGCGTGGTGAACCGGTGGGTATCGCTGTTCAGGAAGCCGGCCGAGTCACGTTGGCTACTGGTCGCCCAGGTCGCCGCCCCGGCGGCGGCGAGCACACCGAGCGCGATCAGTCCGAGCACGCATCCGATGACAAGTGACGTCACCCGTCCGCCCGTCCACCCCCGGCGTTTGGTCGGCGGGGCCGACGGCGGCGCGGTCGGCGAAGGTTGGGCACCGGTAGGTGGGGGCGCCGGCGACGAAGGTGGGGGGACCGGCGGAGGCGCGGCCGCCCAAGGCGAGGACTGAGCGGCCGCAGGCGAGGGCGCGGGCGGCGACGGTGGGCCGGGCGCCGACGGCGGGGGCGCGGGCGGCGACGCCGGCGCCGTCGGTTCAGACGCGGGCGGACCCTCTGGAGGAGGTGGCCCCTCGGCCAGGGCGACGGCCGGGCCAACCGGGAAGATCCCACGCGCCACGAGCCAATACGCGCGTAACAGCCACCGGCTGATATCCAACTTGACTCTTGCGTCCACCCGCGCGGAATACGTCGCGACAGACATGAATCCCACCCCCCTCGATCCTTTTGGATCATGCTCCCCGACTTATCCGCTCTGCGGAAGGGGTGAACGTCCGGGAAACAACCGGTGCGTCACGCCGCCAGGTGGATGGCTGGCGGGGATTGCTGGCTTCGAGCCTGCTCAGCCGATCGGCACGAGCGTGGCCTCGACGTCGATGTCGACCGCGTCGCGTAACTTCAGCGCGCCGAGGAATGCGGAATACGGCTTGATTCCCCATTCGCTCTGCACTACCTGGGCGGTAGCTCGCAACTGCGGTTTACCAGATGATTCGTCGATGCTGCCGCGCACCAGAACAGGGTGGGTAGCGGTGCGAATGGTGAGTCCTCCTTCGACCGACAGATCTCGCTGCACTCCACGGAGCCCAGAGGACGCGAAGGTTATGGACGGATAGCGGGCCGTGTCGAGCAGGCCCCGGATCGTCTTGCGGATATCGGCGCGGTCAGCGTTCGTGAAGGGCTTAATACCGCCGCGCCCTTCGCGTATCTCGAACGAGTCGGCGTCGATTCGGAGCGCGACTGAGGAAGCCGCCGCATCTGCGCCGACCGCCGCGGTCCCATGCCACACCGTCACCTCGATGGTGAGGTCGTGCCCCGCCCGCGAGCCGAGGCCCGTGCGATAGGTACGGATCAGCAATCGACCTGTGTCCGCGCCGAATCGATAATCACCTGCGGCGACCATCCCGACACCTCCCTCGATCCCTCCCTGCTCCCGTGGTCGAAGCTGCCCGCGCTTTCGAAGGAGATCGCCATCGTAAGTCAGGATCGCTTGCTGGGTGGGTCGCTCGGGTGGACCTTGCGCAGCCGGGGCAAGGTTCCCGGTTGCGGTTGCTGGGCCCATGCTCGAAGCCGGGGGACGTCGATGTCGTACGGTGGCGTGCTGGCATATGGGGCCAATGCGGCGGCCGCACGTCGAAGCAACCGGTCGGCGCCTTCGGTGTTGCCGCGCAGCCGATGGGTACAACCGACGGCAAGCTGCGCGAGACCCTTCCACAGGTCGGCGTCGTCCGCGTCACGGGCTGCCTTCCACGCATCTTCGAACACCTCGTGGGCGTGGAACGGCCGCCCGGAATCGAACAATCGCTGTGCCTCGTCCAGCGTCTGCTCTGGCGTCCGCACTTCGCCCTCGGGTTGTCGTGGCACCCCTTGCGTGCCATAGGGCAGCGGGCGACCGAGTTCGTCCCGGGGTCGCGCATTACGCGGGCGCCCAGCCGGGTCGCGGTCGCGGTCGCGATTCATGCGACCAGTCTGGGCCATCTCGCCGCCCTGGTGTCCCGCTAGCTGATCGGCGCGGTCCGTTGGTCCAACGCACACCGGCTACAGTGTCCCGGCGACCCGGAATACGCGCAGCTCAACGACAGGTACATCTGATGATCGAGTCCATCCGCCGATGAGCGACGACTCGGCCGAGCGGAGCGACGTATTCCCTGACCCGGCCGGCTTCGCGTCGCTGCGCACCCGGCCCAGTTCCCGAGCCGAGCGATTCGCCCTCGGTCGACGCTTACGCCACGACGTCCCACGCCCATCATTGGGCGACTGGATTCCGCCACCCGGGCGGCCGGACATCGTTGCCCAGATCATCGACTCCCACGAGGGACGACTCGAGCGGCTCATCCCGATCCGAGTTGCCCGGATGGCCGCCTCCCCGTACGGCTTCCTGCGCGGCGCCGCAGTCGTCATGGCCGAAGACCTCGCCCGGCTGCCGGCCACCGGCATCCAACCGGTCATTTGCGGCGACGCTCATCTCGGCAACTTCGGCTTCTACGCCTCTCCCGAGCTGGACCTGGTCATCGACCTCAACGATTTCGATGAAGCGCACCCGGGTGGGTGGGAATGGGACCTGCGCCGGCTTGCCGCAAGCGTGTGGGTGGCCGGCCGACAGAACAGTCTCACCGAAGAGGAGTGCGCCACTGCGGTGACCCAACTGTCGGCCACGTATCGCAAGCACGTCCGATGGCTGGCGAGCCAGCCGCTGCTCACCCGAACCTACGATCGACTCGACATGAATCGGCTTCGCGCCACCGCAGCCGACCCAACGCTGCTCGCCGAAATCGACCGGGCCGCTGCCCGCGCGCGCAGTCGCGTTAGCGACCGAGCGCTCCCACGCTTCACCGAGACGGGCGCGCACGGGCGGCGCATCGTTGAGGAACCGCCCCTCATTATGCGGGTCGGCGATCAGGACGCCGACCTGCTCGCCGCCGCGCTTGACGACTATCTCGACACCCTCTCCCCGCAGTGGCGTCAGGTTCTAGGCGGCTACACCATTGTCGATATCGCCCACAAAGTCGTCGGGGTGGGCAGCGTCGGCCTCCGCGCATATGTCGTGTTGTGCGAGGGCAGCAGCAGCGAAGACGTCGTTTTCTTGCAGCTCAAACAAGCCCGTCGCTCCGTAATCGCCCGCTACGTCCATGGCGATACCGCTTGGCACGCCCACCAGGGGCAACGCGTTGTCGAATACCAGCAACGGCTGCAAACCGTGTCCGATCCGCTGCTCGGCTGGACCACCATCGCCGGGCGCCAGTACTACGTCCGACAGTTCCGCAACATGAAAGGCAGCATCGCGCTCGACGCCCTCAACAGTGACGCGCTTACCGACTACGTGGGCATTTGCGGTCGCTTGCTCGCCAAGGGCCACGCTCGAACCACCGGTGCGTCGATGATCGCCGGGTACGTGGGCAAGTCCGACAAGCTCGACCAGGCGATTCGCCGGTTCGCCCAGGCCTATGCGGACCAGACTGAACGTGATCACCAAAGACTGCTGCAAGCTGTCGACCGCGGCCTATTGCCTATCGAATCGCAGGGCTAAGCCACGCCGGGGATCCGGACCCACATGCGGTCGACAGCCGGCACCTGATGTTGCGGGTGGCGGAGCGGCGGGGTGCACCGGAGTAGCGATGAGACGTACGGTCACCCATGACGGTCCATTCGTGCGTTGGGAGATTGCCCCTTGGTTGCATCAACTGTTCGCGAACGCCTTCGGCGGCAAGAGCCGCTGTTTGGTGCTTGGACGTCGTCTTCTGACGTCGCGATGGTCGCCGCTGTCGCATCGGCCGGGTTCGACTACGTGGTCATCGATCTGCAGCATGGCGCGGCCACCGAGGGGTTCCTTCCGGGATTGTGTGCGTCGATTGCGCTGACCGGCGCTCTGCCCATTGCGCGAGCGCGATCAGGAACGTTCGCCGACGTCGGGCGCGCCCTGGACCTCGGGGCGCAGGGGGTCATCGTGCCGAATGTGGATGATGATGCGGCTGCGGCGGCAGTGGTCCGGGCGGTCAGGTATCCACCCGATGGGTACCGCTCAATCGGCCGCTTGCAGGCTGACAATATCGACCCGCTTTGTTTCGTCATGGTCGAGTCGAGAAATGCCATGCAGACATTGCCACGGACGCTGGGCCTACCAGGGATCGATGGGATCTATGTCGGCCCGGCGGATCTGTCCTTGTCCCTCGGCTGTACCCCAACCCATGCCGACCGGACGTTCGATTCCGCGATTAGCCATGTCCTCAACGAGTGTCGGACGCGAAGTGTGCCAGTCGGCGTTCACGACCCCATGGCCACTGAGGTCAACCGATACCTCGGCGCCGGGTGTCAGCTCATCAATGTGTTCAGCGATCGGCCGGCGCTGACCAGACTCGCCCAGGACGCTCGCCAGCGCGTCAAAGGATCCGTCTAGTGTCCGCATGCGGCTCGTCGCGGCTCCCCTCGATATCATCACTAGCGTGTCTGCGATCGAGATCTCCAGCCGGCTGATCAACAGCGGATACCGCAGCCGTTGACCACACCGCCGCCCGCCGCACCGCCAGCGAAATCGTCGACACTGTCCTCCCGGATGTTCGCGGCTGTCGTGTTCGACCTCGACGGCACGCTCGTCGACTCGACCGCTGCGGTCGAACGCTGCTGGCGGCGGTGGGCCGCCGAGTTCGGCGTACGCCTTCCGGCTGTGCTCGAACATGGCCTGCCGGCCCGCACCGGCGTTTCGCGATACCTGCCGGCGGATCGGATCGAGGCCGGCGTCGCCCGGATGGAACAGCTCGAGGTGTCCGATACCGAGGGAATCATCGCTCTTCCCGGCGCCACCGAGGCATTGGCGATCGTTGGGCCGGAACGGGCCGCCATCGTAACGTCATGCACCTCGGAACTTGCCGACGCGCGCATCAGCGCTGCTGGTATTGCCGCACCGAACGTCGTGATCACAGTCGACCAAATCACGCACGGCAAGCCCGACCCCGAGGGATACTTACTGGCCGCGCACCGCCTCGGGGTCGACCCCGGATTGTGTCTTGTCGTCGAGGACGCACCCAGCGGGCTGGTAGCCGCCACAGCGGCCGGGTGCGCGACGATCGCGCTGGCGACGACAACACTACGAACGGCACTCGTCGCGGACGTGGTCGTGGACTCGCTGGCCGACGTCCGCTTCGAGACCGTCGGAGACGGGATTCGCGTCTCGATAGGCTGAGCTATCTGGCGCATCAGCCTTGCGCCGCAGGGGCTTTCGTCGTTCGTGGTCGACGTCGTGGGGTGCTGTGTTCTCAGTCGCCGCGACCTCAACGACCCATCCGATCGGCCGTCTCACGTAGGAGTGCCACCGTCGCCGATGGTGAGGAGGACTTTGACTTCTTCGCCAGAGGAGGACAGGTGAAATGCCTCGGCAACGGCGTCGAGCGGGCGGGTAGCGGTCACGATGTCGGCTGTCCGGATCTTGCCGTCGCGTAGCAGGTTGATCGATTCGTCGTAGTCCCGTGCCAGGTACGTGGCGCTGCCCTGGATGCGAATCTGGTGGTCTTGGATGATTGGCAGCGGCACCATGACATCCCGCGATGGGACGCCGACGATGACGACGGTTCCTCCTTTGCTCGCCAGGCGCACTGAGGTTCGCACGGTTGGTTCGACGGCAACGCAGTCGAAGACGACGTCGGCACTTTCAGCCAATGCCGTGCGTATCTGTTGCTCGACGTTGGCGGATGCCGCGTCGACAACTGCATCCGCGCCGAGGGTCAGGGCTCGGTCGCGCTTAGAGGTAAACATGTCGGTCACGACGATGCGGCGGGCGTTGCGGGCGCGTAGGACCGCGACCAGGAGGAGGCCGATGGTGCCGGCGCCGATGACGGCGATCGCTTTCCCGGCGACGTCACCAGCGGTGCGCACCGCGTGTACTGGTGTTGACATCGGTTCGATCAGCGCAGCGGTGACGTCGTCGAGTTCGTCCGGGACGGGGTGCAGGCGGTTAGCCGGGACGGTGAAGTAGTTCGCCATTCCGCCTTGTTGCCATCCGCATCCGAAGAATTGCAGACGTTCGCAGAGGTTGGGTCGGTCCGTGCGGCACATCTTGCACTGCCAACAAGGCAGTGTCGGCTCCACTGTTACTCGCTGGCCCGGGCGTACGGAGGTGACATCTGCACCGGTTTCCGCTACGAGACCGACTACTTCGTGACCGGGGTGATAGGGCAGGGAGATGAATGGGTGCCGGCCCTGCGCGGCGTGCGTGTCGGAGCCACAAATACCCGCCAGCGTCGTCATGACTAGCGCCTCGTGCGGTCCCGGCCGGGGCGTCGGCGCTGTGACGACATCGATGCTGCCGGCGGACACGACGACGCGCCGCATGGTTGGCGGAGGTGACATGGACGGTTCCCTCTAGTAAGTCGATGTGTGCAAGGGGCAGGTCGGATCCAGGCTGCGTAGGTAGACCGGTTGATCGAGGTCTGCCTCGCTGAACAGCGTTCCGTGGTGGCGCACTGCGGTGGCCCCGAAGCGCAGTGCCGACACGAGACGTTGATCGGCCGGTTGTTGCACAGCCGCGAGGTATCCGGCCAGGAAAGCGTCGCCGGCGCCGGCCGTGTTCGCTACCTTCTCAACCGGTGCCTCACCGTGTAGGGCGCATTGCTCATTGATCAGAATCGCCCCGTCTCCGCCCAGGCTGACGAGCACGGTCTCGACCCCGCGCTCGACGAGCAGGCCAGCTGCGTCTGCGACGTCACCCAAGGTGCGGAGCGGCCGGCCGGTGACTTCCGCAAGCTCGTCGGCGTTCGGTTTGACGAGGTGCGGAAGGTCGGTTGGTCTTCGGCTGAGGACTGTGGCCAGTGCCGTTCCGGAACTATCGAGGGCGATCCGTCGGCCGGCAGACCTCGCCTCGGCGAGTGCGGCGGCGAGGGTTGTTTCGTGGAAACCAGCGGGCAAACTTCCGCACCAAGCTACCCATTCGCCGACCGAGCTGACCTCCCGGGCAGCCACGATCAGACCGTTCACCTCGCTAGGCGACAACCTCGGCCCTGGTTCGTTGACCTTGGTGGTAGTCCCGTCTGCCTCAATCAGCGATATGTTGCTGCGCACCGTTCCCGCGATGGGAACGTCCCGATGGATGAGTCCAGCTGCGTCGAGCATGGCAACCAATTCCGATCCGGATGAGCCGCCTACTGGCAAAACCGCGGTTACCTCTTGACCAGCGGTCTTTAGCGCGAGGGCGACATTGACTCCCTTACCGCTGGGCTCGATCAGCGCGTGCTGCGCCCGGTGCACGGCGCCCGGAGTGAGTGATGTCAGATGCAGGGTCCGGTCTAGTGCGGGGTTAGCAGTGACCGTGGTGATCATGCGATTGCGCCGATCAGCACCTGATGGGCTTTGTCCAGCAGCTGCTTGTTCATGTGGCTCCTGATCACTGAAGCGCGAGGATTTCACCGTGCGGTGGCATCCGGGACGACCTGGGCACGAGAGCCGTAACCCGCGGCGATCATGTCCCTTGCCCGAGAATGTCGTGCGGGTCGAGGTGACCGGCGGCGCGAGCGGCAATTGTTGCCGCGCCGAGGGTGCCCGCTTCGGGCGCCGACGCAACAAGCACGTCGCCAAATCCCTCGTGTTTGGCCCGCATCACCATCGCGCTGTGGCACCACCCGCCCGTGGCGATGATGCGATTGTGTGGGCCGGTGACAGCCGACATCGCGTCATGAAGGCGCACGGCCTGGGCGGTGGCAGTCTCCACCACGGCCCGCCACAGGTCGCCTGGGCCGACGCGGTCCCCGATTCCCTCGACGCACAGGCCAGCGGTTCCGATGCCGTGCACCGTGATCCGTCCCGAGGTGGTCGCGAGCGCTTGACGATCGAGGTCGGCCAGGCCAGTGTCGGTGACTCCGAGCAGGTCCAGTACGCGCCGCATGGCCAGACCGCCCTCGGTGCCGCCCAGCAGCGACCAGCGATGAGGTTGAATGCTGAGGTCTGTCGTGATGCCGGCGCGGGCAAGGTCCAACAGCTGGGTCGGGCCGAGCTCAGGCAAGATGCTGCGTACGAGTGCCTCCGCTGTCCCCGACGAATCGAGCTCGTCTCCCGGTAGGAGTGCGCCGACGCCAAGGGCCGCCGCCTGGTGATCATGTCCGGCCAGGGCGACGACCGCCCCGGAGAGTGCGTAGGGCGCCCGGTCAGCAGTCACTCGACCGATAGCTTCGCCGGATTGCACCAGGGGCGGCATCAAGGTCGCCGACGCTCCTGACCAGCTCAGTGCCTCGTCCCACCATCGATTCGCCGGGATATCGAACCAGCCCGTTCGACACGCCAACGAAGGATCACACGCCTCGTCGGCTCCGAGTCCGAGCGCGACCCACTCGGCGACGTTGAACCGACGCACGGCCGATGCGACTTGTGAATCATGGCGAGTTAGCCAGCGATGTTTGGTGATGGAGAACTGACCGCGTAGCGGCTTGCCTGCTTGCACAGCGAACGCGTCTGCGCCGAGATCGCGCCGGAGCTCGGCTACCTCGACATCGTCGCGACGGTCGTGCCAGGCGATGGCCGGCGCGATGGGGCGACCGGCGTGGTCGACCAGTACACCGGTCTCACCCATGCTGGTAATCCCGACGCCCGCGATGGTGATCGATCGCGGCAGCCGCTGGACCGCCTCAGCGAGGGCGTCTACTGCGCCATCGCGCAGCTGATTTGCATCAATCTCGGTGCCGTCCGCGTCCTGATGCCAGACCGTGGACCGCCGGCTACTGCCGAGCGATTGCCCGGTGTCGTCATAGACGACGGCTTTGCTTGACGTCGTTCCTATGTCAAGCCCAACCCATCCATACATCGCACCTCGTCAGTTGCCGACTAGCATATCGTTGGGTATCGTTGTGATTAGTTGGGATTCTACCGGACCAGCTCCTGGATCGCTACCCCAAGGAAGGTCTTCGTGCCAGAGATCATGACGGCCGCGTTGATCGCCGACGCAGCGCAGACCGGGCGGCCCTTATCCGCATTTGATGTCATCACGCTTGAGCACGCGGAAGCGATCGTGCAGGCGGCGGAGAAGTCATCAGCTCCGGTTATATTGCAGGTCAGCCGGAACACAGTTTCCTATCACGGGGGCGCGCTTCGACCGTTGGCCGCTGCGTTGCGGGCGATCGCGGGCGTGGCGAC
>Ga0207665_10000440_pt1 | contig 28549 bp, 21 predicted proteins | sample LARL112metaG_FD_184351 | JGI IMG/M metagenome (GOLD analysis project Ga0207665, IMG submission 184351) | Corn, switchgrass and miscanthus rhizosphere microbial communities from Kellogg Biological Station, Michigan, USA - LAR L11-2 metaG... | ecosystem: Host-associated > Plants > Roots >... | reverse complement strand
CACGCGGTGGAGGGCAGGCCGTCCCGCCCGGCCCGGCCGGTCTCCTGGTAGTACCCCTCGACCGACTTGGGCAGGTCGAGGTGGGCCACGAAGCGCACATCGGGCTTGTCGATACCCATCCCGAAGGCGATCGTGGCCACCACGATCAGGCCGTCCTCGCCCAGGAAGCGCGCCTGATTCGCGGCCCGGGTCCGCGCGTCCAGGCCGGCGTGATACGGCAGGGCCTCGATACCGCTGCCCACCAGGAACTCGGCGATCTTCTCGGCCGATGACCGGGTCAGGCAATAGACGATGCCGGCCTCGCCGGGGTGCTCGGTGCGCAGCAGATCGAGCAGCTGCCGCCTGGGCTCGTTCTTCGGCACGATCCGGTAGGAGATGTTGGGACGGTCGAAGCTCGCCACGAACTGGCGTGCGCCGCGCAGATTCAGCCGGGACACTATCTCGGCGCGCGTCGCCTCGGTGGCGGTCGCGGTCAGCGCGATCCGGGGCACCTGCGGCCAGCGCTCGTGCAGCGCGGACAGCTCCAGGTAGTCGGGCCGGAAGTCGTGCCCCCACTGGGACACGCAGTGCGCCTCGTCGATGGCGAACAGGGCGACCGTGCCGCGGTCGAGCAGCCGCACGGTGGACTCCGTCCGCAGCCGCTCCGGAGCCAGGTACAGCAGGTCGAGGTCACCGGCCAGGAACGCGGTCTCGACCCGGCGCCGTTCGTAGCCGTCCTGCGTCGAGTTGAGGAACCCGGCGCGTACGCCGAGCGTGTTCAGGGCGCCCACCTGGTCCTGCATCAGGGCGATCAGCGGCGAGATGACCACGGCCGTGCCGGGGCGCACCAGCGCCGGGATCTGGTAGCACAGCGACTTGCCGCCGCCGGTGGGCATGAGCACGAGAGCGTCGCCACCCTCGATGAGATGGTCGATGATCTCCTGCTGGCGGCCCCGGAACGAGTCGTAGCCGAAGACCCGGTGCAGGACCCGCAGGGCCTCGCTCGATGCTGTGCCGGTGCCGGGGGAGGCCACCCGGCGATTCTACGAGCGGGCGATGACTTTCCGGCCGGGCATCGGTCGTAACCGTTGATCGCAGGGCCGGAGCGAGGAGGCAGGCATCATGTTCGCACTCGAAGAAGCGGCCAGGCAGCGCCGGGACAGCATGCTGGCCGAGGCGCAGCAGCGCCGTCGCACAACGCAGGTGCACGCACGCAGCCGCGCGCGGCGCCGGGCGGCGCGGGCCGAACGGCTGATGAGCCGGGCCCGGGTCGAGGTCGGGCGGCTCGGCCGCGCACTGGAGGCGCGGGCCTGATGCGTCGTGCCCGGCCGGGGCGGGCCGCAAGCGCCGCCGAGCAGCAGGTGCGTTCGGCGGACGGGACCGTGATCGCTTTCGAGCGAGCCGGCGAAGGCCCGGCGCTGGTCCTGGTGACCGGGGCGCTGACCGACAGGACCGTGACCAGGTCCGTGGCGGCGGCGCTCGCCCCGCGTTTTACCGTGTACGCCTACGACCGCCGGGGGCGGGGCTCCAGCGGCGACACCGCCCCCTACTCGGCCGAGCGCGAGGTCGACGATCTCGGCGCGGTCATCGGTGCGGCCGGAGGGTCGGCGCTCGTGTTCGGACACTCCTCTGGCGCCGTGCTGGCCCTGGAGGCGGCGGCCCGCGGGCTGGCCATCACGAAGCTGGCCGCCTACGAGCCGCCCTACCTGACCGACACCAGCCGGCGTCCGGCCGACGATCTCGCCGGCCGGCTGGCCGCCCTGGTCGCCTCGGGCCAGCGGGCCGAGACGATCAGGCTGTTCTGGACCGAGGGTCCCGGGTTGGACGCCAAGACGATCGCCCTCATGGAGGCGTCACCGATGTGGCCGGGCTTGCTGGCCCTCGCCCATACGGTGCCCTACGACGTCGCCTTGACCGGTCCCGGCATGCGGATGCCCGCCGGCCGGATGGCGGCGATCCGGATCCCGGTGCTGCTCCTGGACGGCGGGTTGAGCGCTGACTGGGCTCGGCAGACGACACGGGCGCTGGCCGGGACGATCCCCGGCGCCCGCCGCATCACGCTGAACGGCCAGGGGCACGGCGCCGCCGATGACGTCCTCGTGCCGGTGCTCACGGAGTTCTTCGCCTGATGGGCACCGTCCTGCTCGACATGAGCATGTCGCTGGATCGTTCCCCAGGCAGCGCCACACGCGCTCAAGCTCCGCACAGAGCTCAAGCCAGCCGTAGAAGGTATGAGCCGCGCCGGAGCTGTCCATCAGCTGACCCTGGATCGGCTCTCCTGGCTCGAGCTCCAGCACCACTCGCTCGGATTGCGCTGCCCTCACGTCGGTGAGCCTGGCCTGCGCACGATGAGCTTCGCGTCAGGAACCGCACCTGAACTTTGCTACATTCAGCCGGGTGGGCGGGGCCTGGTCTGACCCGGGTGCGGGTGGATTGATCGAGCGTGACCGTGAACTGGGTCAGCTCGAGGATGGCCTGCGCGCCGCCGCCGGGGGCCGGGGAAGCGTGCTGCTCGTCAGCGGACCGCCGGGCATCGGCAAGACCACCTTGCTGGACGCGGCCCAGCGAAGTGCCCGGCAGGCGGGCTTCGAAATCCTGACCGCTCGCGGTGGCGAACTGGAGAGCCACTTCCCTTACGGGGTGGTGCGGCAGTTGTTTGAGTCCGCGCTGCGGCACGCGCCGGCCGCCGAGCGCGCCGAACTGCTGGCCGGCGCGGCTGCGTTCGCCGCCCCGGTGGTGGCCGGAGAATCCGGTCCGGCGGCACCCGCAGCGGCGGGCGCGGCCTCGGAGTTCGGCCCCCTGCACGGCTTGCACTGGCTGACGGTCAACATGTCGGCCCGGGCGCCGCTGCTGATCGCGGTGGACGACGCCCACTGGGCCGATGCGCATTCACTGCGGTTCCTGCTCTACCTGGCCCGCCGCCTGGACGGCCTGCCCGTCCTGCTGCTGATTTCGACCCGCTCGGGCGAGCCGGGCGCCGATCCCGAGGTCTGGACGCACCTGGCCACCCAGCCCTTCGTGCACGTGATAAGGCCCGGGGCGCTGAGCGAGCACGCGGTGGCGACGATGCTCGCGGCCGGCCTGCGGCAGCCGCCCGCCGGCAGCTTCGCCGCGGCCTGCCGGGCCGCGACCGGGGGAATGCCGTTCCTGGTGCACGAGCTGATCGCGGCGCTGGCTGCCGATCAGGTCAGGCCGGACGCCGAGTCCGCCGTGCGCGTGCAACGGGTAGGGCCGCGTACCGTCGCGACCGCCACGCTGGTCCGGCTGGCCAGGATGCCCCGGGGCTCGGTGGCGTTGGCGCAGGCCGCCGCGGTGCTGGCCGGGGAGGCCCCGCTCTTTCGCGCGGCGCGGCTGGCCGGGCTGCCGGAAAACGAGGCGCTGCCCGCGCTGGACGGGCTCATCGGCGCGCACGTGCTGCGGGAGGGCACCCAGCTTCGCTTCGTGCACCCGATCGTCCGGGCCGCGATTTATGACGAGCTGCCGCCGGGCGAGCGGTCACGACTGCACCGCGAGGCCGCCCGCCTGCTCACCGCCGAGGGCGCGGAGATCGACGCGGTGGCTGCGCAGCTGCTGGCCAGCGAGCCGGCCGGCTCACCCGAAGTGATCGTGCAGCTCCGGCAAGCTGCGGCCGGGGCGCTGTCCCGGGGAGCGCCCGAGGATGCCGTCGCCTATCTCACCCGCGCGCTGGGCGAGGGATCCGGCCGCGAGCTGCGGGCGACGCTGTGCTTCGAGCTGGGCATGGCGGAACAGCACGCCGGCAAGCCGGCCATGATCGGGCATTTCCGGGACGCTCAGCGCCTGTCCGCCGACCGCGTGCTGCGCAATACCGCAGCGCTCGAGCTGGCCAGCGTGCTCGCGCTGACCGGTCAGTGGGGGGAGCCGATCGCGGTGACCGAGGCTGCGCTGGCCGACCTGGGCGACAGTGCTCCCGATCTGGCTCTGCGTCTCGAGCGCGTGCACGCCGCCACCGCGGCCTACGATCCGCGCCTGGTGGACAACTTCGACAAGCGGCTGCCCGAACTGCACGAGATGGTCCGCACCGGCGGCCCGGCGGCCCGCCTGCTCGCCCTGCTGCTGGCCGCCATCGCGGCGGCCCGCGGCCGGCCTGGCGGCGAGATCGTCGAGCTGGTCAGGCAGGGCTGGGACGAAGGCCGCCTGGAGGCCTCGGGGACCGATGTCCTGATGTTGAGCCAGGGGCTCGCCGCCCTGGTCCAGACCGGGGAGCTGGGATACGCGGCCGATCTGGACGGGAAGCTCCTGGCCAGTGCGCAATCGAGCGGCTCGCTGATCGCGTTCCTGGTCGCCATCAGCCACCGCGGCTGGATCGAGGCGCGCCACGGCCGGCTGGCCAGTGCCGAGGGGGAGTTCCGCGCCGTGCTCGAGCCAGCCCGCGAGCACCAGCTCAACTTCTTCCTCCCCTCGCTGCTGTGGTTCGCCACCGACGTGATGGTGGAGCGTCCCGAGGCCGCCGACCTGGCCGCCGCCGCGGAGAACGTGCCGCTGGGCCCGATGGCGGAGGTGGCCAGTGGCGCGCTGCTGATGGACGCCCGGGGCCGGGTGCGGCACGCCGTCGGGGATACCCCCGGGGGGATAACCGACCTGCGCCAGGCCGGCGAGGTCTTCCGGGTGCTGCAGTTCCGCAATCCGAACGCGTTCAGCTGGCGGTCCGCGCTGGCGCTAATGCTCGGGGCCGATGACCACGACGAGGCGCTCAGCCTGGTCATGGAAGAGCTTGAGGACGCGCGCCAGGTTAGCCAGCCGCGGGGCATCGGGGCGGCGCTGCGGGCACTTGGCCTGATCGAGGGGGGTGCGGCGGGACGGGAGCACCTCAGCCAGGCCGAGACGGTGCTGCGCCAGGGCCCGGCCAGGCTGGAACACGCCCGCGCGCTGGTCGACCTCGGCGCGGCGATGCGGCGAAGCGGAGAGCGGGCCGCCTCCCGGGGGCCGCTGCGGGCCGGGCTGGACCTGGCCCTCACCGCCGGGGCGACCCGGCTGGCCGGGCGAGCCAGGGTCGAGCTGGCGGCAGCCGGAGCGCGCCCCCGCCGTATGCACCTGACCGGCCGGGACGCGCTGACACCCAGCGAGTTGCGGGTAGCGGTGCTCGCCGAGGCCGGGCGCACGAACAATGAGATTGCGCAGGCCCTGTTCATCACCCCGAAGACCGTGGACACGCACCTCACGAACGCCTACGCCAAACTCGGCATCTCCTCACGGCGCGATCTGGCCGCCGCGCTTGGCATGAGCCAGGCCGCCGGCTGACGGTCGGCGCACCGGCCGCCCAGGCCACCAACGGGGGCGGCACCTTCGGCGGTCTCGTCGCAGGTGCCGTCCGGCGGGCAACCGGATCTGCAGTCGGCGCGTCTTAAGAGCGGCGGATATCCTGCCTCACCCGTCCCTCGGGTGACTTGGGCCATAAGGTGGACGCATGCTGGACAGCCAGATCGTCGCGGCAATCGTAGCCGGCGGCCCCGACGGCCTCGCCGCAGCATACGACCGTTACGCTGCGCCCCTGTACGCCTTCAGCCACTCGCTGCTGGGCGATCAGGCCGACGCCGCCGACGTGGTGCAGGACACGTTCGTCATCGCCAGCGCCAAGCTGGACGGGCTGGAGGATCCCGATCTGCTCAAGTCGTGGCTGTTCGCCGTGGCCCGCAATGAGTGCCATCGTCGGCTGCGGGTGCGGCCCGGCGCCGTCGTCGGGATCGAAACCGGCGAGGTGATCGACGACACCATCGACTTCGGCATCGACCTGGAGCGGGCTCAGCTGACCGAAGTAGTGAGCGCCGCGATGGCCGCGCTGCCGCTGGCCAAGCGCGAGGCCATCGAGTTGAGCCTGCGCCAGGATTTCGATAGCTACGATCTCGCCAGCACGCTCGGCATCTCGCACCATCAGGCGCAGGTGCTCGCCTCGCACGCCCGCGGGCAGTTCGAGAAGTCGGTCGCGGCGCTGCTCGTCGCCCACTCGGCGGGGCGCCTGTACTGCGACAACCTGGACGAGCTGCTCGATGGTCACGACGAGAGGCTGACCGCCACCGCATGCCACGAGATCGTCCGGCATGTTCATCACTGCCGCACCTGCTCCAAGCGCGTGCGCCGCGACCTGCAGCTTGCGACGCTGCTCAGCGTGCTGCCGGCGACCGAGATCGCCCGCGGGCTACGACGGCAGGTGCTCAGCGTGGTGGCGTCCGATGCCCCGGACGTCGTCGCCTACCGGGCCGATGTGGTGCGCGGGGCCGAGCCCTTCGATGAGTCCTCTGGCTTCCCGGTGCCGCTGGACCGGCCTCGGCGCGAGCACAGGCTCCGCCGCACGGCCGTCCTGGCCCTCGCGGCGACGGCCGTGATCGCCGTGCTCTGCGCGGTCGTGCTCGAGATCGGCCTGCATCACCCGCACCCGCAGCAAGAGCTGGCCGCGTCGCCGGCCGGCGGCCAGCCGATGTCGTCTTCGCAGGCGCAGGCGGCGTCGTCGTCCAGTCAGGCCCCGGGTCAGCACTCCTCGACCCGGCCGGGGTCGCTCACCGCGGCCACGCCGGGCACAACGCCTGGCTCATCGGCGTCGGTGACGCCGCCGCTCGGGTTCATCCGGCCGCTGGGTTCGCGCTCGCCGTCGACGCCACCGGCCGTCCCGCCGCCGACGCCTTCGACGCCGCCGCCGACGACCCCGCCGACGACCCCGCCGACGACGCCGCCGACGACGCCGCCGACGACGCCGCCGACGACGCCGCCGACGACCCCGCCGACCACGCCGCCGACCACGCCGCCGACGACGCCGCCGACGACGCCGCCGACGACCCCGCCGACCACGCCGCCGACGACGCCGCCGACCACGCCGCCGACGACGCCGCCGACGACGCCGCCGACGACGCCTCCGACTAGCGCGGCCCCGACGACGTCGCCGCCCTTCACGCCGTAGTCGCCGCCGGCCGTGCCGGGCACGCTGCCCGCCCTATGCCGTTCGGATAAATGCCGCTAAAAGCCACAAAGGCCGCATTCGGCCGCCATCGGCATGCCCGGCCAGGTCCGGGGGGATAGTTGATGCAGTGCGAGCCCGACAACGCCGGTGGCAGCCACCGGTCACGGCGAGCGCCCGCTGGGCCGGCGCCCGCCGGCCGGAGGGCAGATGAGCTACTGCACAGCGTGCGGGCAGCCGCGCGCCGGGCCCGCCCCCTTCTGCACCGCGTGCGGCGCCCCGTTCGCCGGCCCGCCGTCCGGCGCGGGGCCCGGGCCACCCGGCGGCCCGGCGCAGGGCGGTCCCGAGCCCGGATGGCACGCTGAGGTGCCGGTCAGTGCCGGACCTGGGGAGCCCGGCGGGCCGCCGTCGGCCGACCCCGGACCCGGGGAACCGGGCGGGCCGCCGGCCGACGACTTCTTCAACAGCCTGTTCCGGCCGGATCCGCCTCCCGCCGAGCTGGATCAGACCCGTCAGATCCCGGCGCTGCCCGGAGCGGGCCCGGACCGTATGGAGCCCTGGCCACCGCCGGGGCGACGGCAGGGCGGGGCCGGCCGTCGGATCGTCATGGCCGTAGGTGTCCTGATTCTGCTGGCCGCGGCGGGAACGGGAGCCTGGCTGGTCTTCCGCCATCAGCACGCGTCCGGGTCGGCCGGCGCCGGGGGCGGGACGCACGCCCAGGGCAGTTCCGGGTCGCCCCCGACGGCGAAGGCCACCCGCGCCTCCTCGCCGAAGGCCAGCGCCGGCAGCGGCCTGGTCGCCGTGGCCCCGGGCGTCTCCCGGCAGGCACCGGAGCCGCGGGTCGTCGCCTACCTCGACGACTACTTCACGGCCATCAATCGGCACAGCTACCGGCGGTTCGCGGTGCTGCTGGGGGCGCAGATGAGGCAGACGCTGCCCGGGCCGGCGTTCTACGCCGGCTATCGGACCACGACCGACTCGGCCGCCAGGCTGACCGGCCTGTCCCCGGAGGGAGGCGGGCGGGTCGAGGCCGACGTGGCCTTCACCAGCCACCAGGCGCCCGGCACCAGCCCGTCGCACAGCGGGTGCACGCGCTGGAGGATCGCGCTGGTGCTGGCGCCGCGGCACGGCAGGCTGGTGCTCGAACCACCCCCGTCCGGCTATCACGCCTCCTACCAGGCCTGTTAGCACCGCGCCCGGCCGTTTCCCGGAAGTAACGGGCCAGTGCGAGGTTCACACGACTGCGGGCCTTCGCCATGGCTCGCCCAGAACGTGCTCGGCGAGGAACGCCAGCACGGTCTCGTACCAGACGACCGCGTTTCCTGGTCCGAGGATCCAGTGGTTCTCGTCCGGGTAGTAGAGGAACTTGGCGTCCACCTCGCCCTGGACCAGGTCGCGCCATAGCCAGAGCGCCTGATCGATGGGCACCCGGTAATCCCGGTCGCCGTGGATGACCAGCATGGGCGTGCGGATCTTCGCGAGATGCCGGGCCGGGTCGTTGGCCTCCCACCGGTCCGGGCGTTCGGCCGGGTCCCCGAACTCCCGGACGAACCAGTAGCTCTCGTCGGAGGCGAGCATGCCCTCCAGCTTCCACGCGCTGGCGTGCGTGACCACGGCGCCGAACCGGTCGGTGTGCCCGGCGATCCAGTTGGCCATGTACCCGCCGAAGGATCCGCCCATGACCGCCGTCCTGGTCGCGTCGATCTCGGGGCGGGCCAGCGCCGCATCGGTGACGGCCATCAGGTCATCGAAGGTGGCGTCGCCCCACCGGCCGTAGCCGCGGCGGATGTGGTCCTGGCCGTAGCCGGTGGACAGGGCGGGATCGGGCAGCAGCACGGCATAACCGCGCGCAACCATGACCCACGGGTTCCACCGCCAGCTCCAGCCGTTCCAGCTGCCGTACGGGCCGCCGTGCACGAACAGCAGCAGCGGTACCGGCGCCTGCGCGTCGGCCGGCCGCACGAGCCAGCCGCGGATCACCGCGCCGTCGGGGGCCGCGGCGGTGATCTCGGTGATCTCCCCCGGCAGCGGCAGCGAGTCTCCCGGCGCCTTGAGCCGGGCGACGTCGCCGATCGAGGCGTCGATGCGGACGGGGCCCGGCGGCGCGTCGATCCCCGACCGGAGGGCGTACACGCTAGCCCCGTCCGGGGAGACGGCCAGGTCTGCGTACGACGCATCGTCGCGGGTCAGCTGCTCGACCGAGCCGGCCTGCACGTCGAGCACGAACACGGGACCGCGGCCTTGCTGGTCGGCGGTGAAGTAGATCCGCGCGGAATCCGGCGACCAGGCCGGGTCCTGCGGCCACAGGTCAAACCCGGTGAGCAGCTCGCGCGGCGGGGTCCGGTCGAGCGGGACGAGCCACAGCCTGCGCCGCGGCGCCTCGTCGAGCGTGCCGTGCACCTCGGCGCCGCAGACGACGGAACGGCCGTCGGGCGCGACCACCGGAGCGACGAAGTCGGCATCCCCGCGGCCCAGCAGCGTACGGCGCTGGCCGGTCGCCAGGTCGATCGCGGCCAGCTCGGAGCGCTGCGCCGCCCCCTGGGCAGCGACCCACCAGCCGGTGATGGCCGTCGAGCCGTCCGGGGTCAGCGCGGCCGGCTGCTCCACCAGGGCCTGGCCGGCCTGCGGGGTGACATCCCGCGGGTCCGGGCAGGCCTGCCCGGCCAGGTCCCGCGCGTCCGGCCGGAGGATGAACAGCCGGGGCTGATCGGGCCCGAGCTGATGGTCCCAGTGCCGGACCGGGTAGTCCTCGTGCAGGATCGCGGTGATTCCCGCGTCCGCGCGCTTCTTCCGCCGTTCCCGGTCGGCGGCTGCGTCACCGGGCAGGGTAGCGGCGGTGAAGGCGATCGTGCCTGCGTCGCGCGCGACGGTGAGGGTGGTGATCTTGCCGGGGCGAGCGGCGACCTGGGCAGCCTCGCCGCCGGACGCGGGCAGCGCCCAGAGCGCCTGGTCCTCCTGGTCGTCCTGCGCGGCCTGGGGGGCGGGACGCTCCGAGACGAACAGCAGCGTGCCGTCCGGGAGGAAGGCGGGATTCGCCTCGCCCGCCGCCGACCGGGTCAGGCGGCGCGGGCCGGCCGCGCCGCCGGGGTCGATCTCCCACAGCGCGGTGACGTACTTCTTGCCGTCCGGCGAGAGAGCCTTGACCACCGCGACCAGCCGCCGGCCGTCCGGCGAAAGCCGCAGTGCCTCGACCCGGGGTATCGCTATGTAGTCCTGAAGCTCATGAAATGGCGTCACGCCACCATCTTGTCGTGCCGTCGCCCCGGCGTGGCGTCAGGTCGGCTTCTCCTCGTGGCCGCCGAAGCCCTTGCGCATGGCCGACAGCACCTTGTCAGCGAAGTCGTCCAGCCCGCGCGAGGCAAACCGGGAGTACAGCGCGTCGCTGAGCACCGGGACGGGAACCCCTTCCTCGATCGCGGCGATCGACGTCCACCGGCCCTCGCCGGAGTCGGACACCCGCCCGGTGAACTCGGCCAGGTCGGGCGACCGGTGCAGAGCCTCGGCGGTCAGGTCCAGCAGCCAGGACGCGATGACGCTGCCGCGGCGCCATACCTCGGCCACGTCCGCGGTGTCGATGTCGTAGCGGTAGAACTCCGGGTGCTCCATCGGCGCGGTCTCGGCGTCGCCCGCCTCGACCTTCTTGCCGATGTCCGCGTTGCGCAGGATGTTGAGACCCTCGGCGTAGGCCGCCATCATCCCGTACTCGATGCCGTTGTGGATCATCTTCACGAAGTGCCCGGCCCCGTTCGGGCCGCAGTGCAGGTAGCCCTGCTCGGCCGGCTGCGGCGAGCCGGTCCGGCCCGGGGTCCGGGGCGCGGCGTCCACGCCGGGGGCGAGGGAGGCGAAGAGGGGCTCGAGGTGCTCGACGACGCTGGTTTCGCCGCCGATCATCAGGCAGAACCCCCGGTTCAGACCGTAAACGCCCCCGCTGGTCCCGCAGTCCACCAGGTGGATGCCGCGGCCGGCCAGATCCGCGGCCCGGGCGATGTCGTCCCGGTAGTAGGAGTTGCCGCCGTCGATGATCATGTCTCCCGGCTCCATCAGGGAGCCGAGCGCCTCGATCGTCTGGCCGGTGATGTCCCCGGCGGGCACCATCACCCACGCCGCGCGCGGCACCGAGAGCTTGCCGACGAAGTCGGCCAGCGAGCTCGAGCCGGTCGCCCCTTCCCTCTCCATCCCCTGCACGACCGCGGGAGTCCGGTCGTAGACCACGCAGCTGTGGCCGTCCCGCATCAGGCGGCGGACCAGGTTCGACCCCATCCGCCCAAGACCGACCATGCCGAGCTGCATCGGCTTGCTTGTTGCCATCGTGGTTGTCTCCTCTGCTTCGCGGGCCCGCGACCCCCGGGGTGATCAGTCGCGTTACAGCCAAGACCTTGATACATCACCCGCCCGCGGGGCGCCGCAGTGGCTCCGGGTGGCGGGCGGGAATTGTCCGGCCCGGATGCGGGGGTCGCCGTGGGCCCGCACCGGCGGCCGGCCGATTTCCAGACATCTGGGAACTGGCCGCGATCCCTTGACCTGCGCGCTCAGCGGTTCGCATCGTTGACGCACGAACCCCGGGCCGCCGGGCGCCCGGCGGATCTTCAAGGACGGTGTGCGATGACGGTGTGCGATGACTGACTCCCGGGGTGCGGCGCGGCGGCCGGCCCGGGCCCCGATGCCGCGGCGCAGCCGCCGGCGGTGGGCCGTAGCCGCCGGCGTCGCCGTGTGCTGGGCGCTGTTGCTCGCCGTGACCGGATCCCTGGTGGCGGGGACCGCGCTGCTGCTGGTGCTCGCCGCCCTCGGGGCGGGGTGCGTGCTTGGCCTGCGGTCCATGGGGGTCAACGGCGACCACCCGTGGGTAAGGCAGCTGGCCGCCCGGCCGTGGCGTGACGGGCAGGATGTGCTCCGGCTGGGCCTGCGCCACCTGGCGGATGTGTTCGTGATAACCCCCGCCGGGGCGCTGGTCGCGCCGAATTCCGTGCAGCTGCTGCTCAGCCCGGGTGATTTCGGCGCGCTGTGCGAGCTGATGGACCCCACCCTGATCAACTCCAGCGCTACCGAGGTGTACGAGGAGCAGGTCGCGGCCCGCGGCGCCCGCTGGGCCGGGCCGGGACCGGTCGAGGTGAACGTGACTGGCGACCTGTCGGTCCTGCCCGGCCGCTACAGCCTGCGGCAGGGCCCGCTGGCGCAACCCGGCCCGCGGCCGGTGCTGCTCGAGCCGGTCGGCGGCTTCCGGCATGCCCGCGACGGGCACACCCGCGCCGAGGCCCGGTCGGCCAGCACCGCCACCGGCCTGCCGACGGTGGCCGAGTCGGCCGGCCCCGCGATTCCGCAGCTCCGGCTGGTCACCGGCGAGAGCGTCGTGCAGACCCGCGCGTCCGGCGCCACGGCCGGGCGGGGGGAGGTGGACCTCGTCCTCCCTCAGGTGCCCACGGTATCGCGGGAGCACGCCAGGTTCACGTTCGCCGATGGCCGGTGGTGGGTCGCCAACCTGGGCCGGAACGGGCTGACCCTGAACGGCGTCCCGCTGGTGGCCGGGCAGGCGCTCGCGAACGGCGATTCGATCCGATGGGGAATCAAGCCGGACGCGTTGCTGTCCCGGGTCGAGATCGGCTGACATCGCGGCCTGCGCGCCTAGCGGGCGCATATCCTCGACACTCAGGTCCCGCGGCGGGGCCGTGTCGTGGATTCGCGCCAGGGAAGTGGCGATGAGCCAGCTCTTTATCTGGTCGTCCAGGCCGGGCATGTGGGTGAGCTGCCCGCCCGACGAGATCACCTGGCTGGACCGGAGCCTGCTGTCCGGCAACCAGGACCTCATGCTGCACCGCTCTCCCCGCTGCGCCGGGCTGCGCTACGTGCATCACCGGTGGGAACTGTTCAGCCGGGACACGACCTACCAGGTGTACCTGGCGCCGCACACCCCGGACATGCCCCTGGACCACCGGGCGGTGCGGACGGCGGCCCGGCACGTCCTGCCGGTGGCGCCGGTGCAGCACTACGAGACCCTGCCGATCGTCCTCGACGATGGAGCGTGGCTGGTCAGCGTCAGCACCTGGGTGCTGCGGCTGCGGCTCGAGATCCCGGCGCGGCGCGCCGCCGAGCCCGCCGCCCCGCGCGGCGACGAGCCCGCCACCCAGGACGCGAGGATCCGGGGGAACGGCACCCCGGGCCGTCCGAGCAGCGGGTCCAGCCGGTCCAGGCAGGAGGCGGTGGCGCACGTCCGCGCCTACTTCGAGCGCAACCGCACCGCGCGGATCGCGATGGCCTACTACTACCAGGAGTACATCCTCGGCCTGGCCGCTCCGCAGTCGGTGCCGATGACCGACGTGGCCATCGCCCTGGACCTGAGCGGCGAAGGCGCGATCTCCGACTACAAGAAGCTGCTGCAGGGGTTCATCTGGGAGGAGCGGGGCCACCCGCGCGAGCTGGCCGAGTTCCTGCTCGCCAACGGCCTGCTGACCCCGGTGGATCTCGACCAGGCCCGGCGGGTCGCGCTGGCCAATGAGCGCAGCGGCAAGAGCGAGCTGGCCAGGCAGCGGCTGCAGTACCGGATGAAGAAGAAGGCGCGGCGGGGCGAGCCGGCCGGCTGACTCCCCGGGGGCCGCCGCGGAGGTTCCGGCGCCCGGGGCCGCGGACCGGGTCCGGGTACCGAGCGCGGCGGCCACGGCCACCGCGGCGGCGGCCGCCAGCGCCCAGCCGCACCAGGCCATCATCGCGGCCACGGCCGCCGCGGCGGGGATCGCGGCGATCCGGGCCGGCCCGGTGAGGATGCGCGCCGCGGACACGGTGCAGCCGAGGTAGACGCAGAGGAACATGGTCGTCGGTAGCGCGACCATCCCGGCCGTGCTGACGATGTGCAGGGCGTAGAGCCCGATCAGGGTCAGCCCGGCCGCCGCGATCAGCAGCAAGAACGGCCGGGAGGACCGGGCCGCGCCACGCCCCGCGGTCAGCTGCGTGATCATCTGCCCGGCGCCGGTGAGATAGGCGTTGGTGGCGCCCAGCGTGAGCACGATCGCGGCCACCGCGGCGGCGGCTCGCCCGGCCGGCCCGACGGCCAGCCGGAGCAGCGCGGCGAGTGGCACGTCGGTGCCTGCGCCCCGGCCGAGGCCGCTGACCGTAGCGGCGGCCAGGCCCAGGTAGAGCAGGGCGGTCGTGCCGAACGCGATGCCGGTGACCCGGGGCAGCTGCCGGGCTGGGTCGCGGAACCTGGTGGTCAGCGGGGCCACAGCCTCCCAGCCCACGAAGGAGAGCATGAGGGTGGAGGCGGCCCGTCCGACCGCGAGCCAGCCATGAGGGGCGAACGGCGTCCAGTTGGCCGCGCGGGCGGCGGTCGCGGATCCGGCCACGGCGATCACCACCACCACGATCAGCAGGGCGACGAGCACCAGCTGGGCCAGCGTGCTGGCCCGGACCCCGCCCAGGGCCAGGCCGAGCACGGCGAGCAGCAGCGTGGCCGCCACGGCCGCGCGCATCAGCTGGCCCCCGCCGACCAGATCGGTGACGTAGCTCGCGCCGATCAGGCACACGATCGGGGCGCCGCAGACCACGCCGGCCAGGAAGCACCAGCCTGCCACCGCGCCCGCCCGGCGGCCCAGGCCGGCCGCCGTGTACCCGGCGACGCCGCCCGCCGAGGGCACAGCGCGGCCCAGTCGGGTGAACACGGTCGCGAGCATCGCCGAGAGCCCGATCAGCGCGGCCCAGGCCAGTATCGATGCGGGCCCAGCCTGCGCCGCGGCCAGCCCGGGCAGCAACAGCAGGCCGGGGCCGAGCAGCGCCCCGATGTAGAGCGCGGCGCCTCGGGTGACGGACAGCGGCGGCGGAGCGGGGATGTCTGCGGATGTCCTGGTCATGCGTGCATCATGACCGAAAATGCCTCGCACGCGATATCAAATGTTGCTCGTATAGGCCATCTTGACGCAATGCTGTGCGACGACGGTGAGACTATGATGAATCTTATGCCGCCTGGAAATGTGGACCGCATCGATCGTGCCATCGTGACCCGGCTACAGGCCGACGGCCGGATCGCCAACGTGGACCTGGCCGACGCCGTCTCGCTGTCCCCGTCGGCGTGCCTGCGCCGGGTCAAGGCCCTGGAGAGCAGCGGCCTGATCAGCGGATACCGGGCCGAGGTGGACCGGGTCAGGGCTGGGCTCGGCCTGACCGCGTTCGTCGGGTTGCGCGTCCAGGGGCACTCGCGGGAGACGTCCCGCCAGGTCGAACGGGCGCTGGCTGCGATACCGGCCGTGGTCGCCTGCTACGTGATCTCCGGGTCGGACGACTTCATGGTCGAGGTGGCCACCTCAGACCTGGCCGGCTACGAGCAGGCGCTGCTGGACCGGATCCTGGCCATCCCCTCGGTGATCGAGGCGCACAGCACGTTCGCCATCCGCACCGTCCTGAGCCGCGGCCCGGTCCCACTCGATCACTGGCGCTGACCGGCGTACGACGGACGGGCCGGTGCTTGTCGCGCCGGTCCAGGTCACGTCCCCGTGCCCGCGGCCGGCCTGCTGACCGCGTGGTCGCGGGCGGGGGAGGACGGGCCCAGCGGCCAGAACGAATCGCGCCGGAGGCATCAGGTGCCGTACCGTGGTCGCCGGGGCCTGTCCCGCCCGGCCTAATTGGGCGGCTTGGCCCGTCCGGCTGGCGGCCCCGCTAGGATATCTACAAGCTTGTAGAAACTCGCGTGCAGATGCGTCCGGGGACGCGGTGCGAAGGGCAGTCATGGAGAGCTTTCTCATTCACGCCGGCTATGGCGCGCTGATCCTGCTCGCCTTCCTCGAGGGGTGCTGCGTGCCGATCCCCTCGGAGATCACGTTCGGCTTCGCCGGCGTGCTGGCCTCCCAGGGGCACCTCAACCTGGCGCTCGTCATCGTCCTCGGCTCGCTGGCCGAGTTGGCCGGGTCCTACGTGTCCTACGGGGTCGGCCGGGTGGCCGAGCGGCCGGTGGTCGAACGGTTCGGCCGGTACCTGCTCATCACCAAGGCGGATATCGCCCGGGCTGAACGGTTCCTGACCGGCCGCGGAGGATGGGCGATCGCGGTGGCCAGGGTGCTGCCGCTGGTGCGCTCGTTCGCCTCGCTGGTGGCGGGATTCGCCCAGGTGCCCGCGCTGCGCTTCGGCGTGCTGAGCGCGATCGGCACCGTGGTCTACGCCACGATCGTCTCCAGCATCGGCTATGGCGTCGGCACGGCCTGGCACAGCGTCGCGCACGACCTGGCGGTGGCCGGCTACGTGATCCTCGTCATCGCCGTGCTGGCGATCGCGGCGTTCATCGTCTACCGGGTCCGTGAGCTACGCCGCGAATCACGGGACGAGGAGCCGCAGCGGCGTCCGGCCGGGCACCGCGCCCCGCGGGGCTGATCACCCGGTATCGCGTCTGCCAGGCTGATCGCCCGGGCACCGCGCCCGCCGAGTGAGCGCCCGGGCACCGCGCCCGGCCCGGGGAACCGCCTAGCTACCGCGGCCCGGGGCGCTGAACCGGGACGAGCTCAGGACTACGCTGCGGCCTGGGCGAACTCGATCAGGCTGTGCAGGCTGTGGGCAGCGTCGAGGGCCGACAGCCCCGAGACCGCGACCAGCGCGACCGAGACGGCCAGCAGCAGCAGCCGGGGCCGCGGCGGCGGCTGCAGCAGCGCCGCTACCCGGCGCGGCACGGCACCTGCGCCGCGCGTCCTCGTGGAATCGGCCACCACGCCGATCGCGCCGGCGGGAACGCGCCGCTCCGAGGGAGCCGCCTGCGCGGCCAGCGCCGCCGTGGCGATGGCGCGGGCGGCCAGCCTCCGGTCTCCGGCCGCGGCCGCGGCCTGCTCGTCGGCCCACCGTTCCACGCTGTAACCGACGGCGGCGGCCAGCGGGCGCAGCAGCGGGTTAGCGGCCGAGGCCAGCCGCGCCGCCGCCGTGAACAGGTAGTGGTACCCCGAGGCGTGCGCCCGCTCGTGGGCCAGCAGTACGCGGCGCTCGGCCGCGGTGAGCGCGTGCATCATCCCGGTAGTGATCACGATCCGGCCGGGCCACCCGGGCGCCGTATAGGCGTCGGCGGCGTCGTCGCTGACCACGACGACCTGCTCGGCGCCGGGCAGCCAGCGGGCCTGCCGGTGCGCGTCGACCAGCGCGGACGTGCGCCGCCAGGCGGCCCGCGCGGCCCCGGCCGCCGCGGCCGCCAGCAGCGCGCCGGCGGCCAGCCCCAGCGGCAGTGACGAGGGGTCCTCGCGGCTCAGCGCGTGCATCGACAGGTCGGCGACCGCCGCGACCAGCGGGATGCGGATGGTCGCGGCCAGCGCCAGCAGGGCCAGCACGGCGCTGCTCGCCGCGGCCAGGACCACCGCGCTGCCGGTCAGCAGCCAGGTCGCGCTGCGCGGCGGCAGCCATTCGGCCAGGCGGCGCGCCGACACCGCGGCCAGCAGCGGAAGGATCAGGGGGAGGTAGACCGCGAGCTTCATTCCCGCCTCCCGCTCATCTGTCGGCGTCCGGGAGCTCGCCGAGCATCCGGCGTAGCAGCCGCTCGTCGGCAGGCGACAGGCCGGACACGAACCGGGCCAGCACGGCCTCGCGGTTATCCTCGGCCTCGAGCACGCCTCGCATCCGCCGGGCCGCCAGCCCCGGCTCGTCGGCCACCGGGGCGTACGCGTAGGCGCGCCCGGTCCGGACGCGGCTGAGTACCCCCTTGGCGTGCAGCCGGGACAAGATCGTCACCACGGTGGTGTAGGCCAGCCGGCCGCCCAGGCGCTCGCGCACCTGCCCGGGTGTCAGCGCCGTCCCCGCCGCCTGCAGCACCGCGAGCGCGGCCGCCTCCAGCTCGCCGGCTCCGCGGCGCGAACCGGCCGCGCCGAGGGATTGATCCGTCTCGTCGTGCCTCACGCCATTCCGCTCCCGCGCTCGCCCAGCATCCGCGCGCTCGTGTCTACAAGGCCCCGTGTCTACACGAGTGTAGACAACCAGCATCGTGCCGGAGCCGCGCCGGGCCCGATAGCGTTCGCCGTACCTGCAGCCCGCGACGGCGCGGGCAGCCGGGGCTCACCGCGCCAGGGCCACCACCTCATCCAGGCCTGCCCGCAGGTCCTGGGCGAGCCCGCCCGGGTCGGTTACCGCGGCGGCGTCGGCGTTGATCCCTATGCAGCAGTCTTCGTTGTACGAGATCAGGGTGATCATGGCTGCGCAGCCGGGCAGCGGGCCGAACGGGTACATGTGGGTGATCTGCGATCCGGCGATGTACACCGGGTAGGGAACTCCGGGGACGCTGGACACCTGCACGTCGTTGGTGCTGGTGAGCTGGCCGGAGACCGCGGCGACGACGGGCGGGGGCAGCCAGCTGAGCGCGGGGGCGAGCGCGGCCGATACCGTGTCGGTCGCGGCGGCGCTGGCCTGTCTGGCGGTGAGCACGAACTCCCGCACCGCGGCGATCTGAGCGGCTGGGTCCGTCTCGGTCATGTCCGCGGCGAACCGGGCCCCGGTGAAGCGGTTGCCGCCCTGCGGGTCGTCCTGGGTGCGCAGGCTGATCGGGAAGCCCACCGTGAGCCTGTCCGCCGGGACGCCCTGCCGCTCGTGATAGCGGCGGAACCCGCCGATCACGCCGGCCAGCAGCCCGTCGTTGAGCGAGCCGCCGCTCACGTTCGCCCCGGCCTTGAGGTCGGCCAGCGGTACGTCGAGCACCTCGAAGTGCCAGCCGCCCCCGCGCGGGGCCAGCAGCGCCGAGCCGCGGGGGCCAGGGGTGGCCGTGCGGCCTACCCAGCGCACCGCCTCGACCGCCTGGCCCGCCGCCTGTTCGACCGCCTGCCGGGGCCGCCGCAGCGCGCCGAGCGTCCCGATGCCCTGGCGCAGCGCCAACGTCGGCGCGGACCGAGCGGCCCCGCTGACCTGCCCGGTGAACACGCCGAGCCGTGAGGCCGGCGCGGGCGCGGGCGCCAGGGGCTCGGGTCGCTGCGGGTCGTGCTCGGGCGTGCGGCTGTGCAGCCGGGTGATCAGCTGAACCGCGCCGAGCCCGTCGGTCACGCTGTGGTGGCTCTTGACCAGGTACCCGGCCCGGCCGTCGGCCAGCCCCTCGATAAGCAGCGCCTCCCACAGCGGGCGCTCCCGGTCGAAGGGGGCGGCGGCGAAATCCTGCACCACGTCGAGGAGCTGGCGCAGCGAGCCGGGGACGGGCAGGCTGACCCGGTGGACGTGCCGAGACAGGTCGAAGTGCCCGGCGTTGACCCAGGTCGGGGTGCCCAGCCCGAACAGTGGCTCGACCACCCGCTCGCGCATCCGCGGCACCATGCGCGAGGCCCACTCGTGCGCGGCGAACAGCCGGTCCCAGTCGGGGACGGGATCGAGCAGCTCGAGCAGGCTGACGTTCACGCGCAGCCGGTCATCGGCCTCCTCGGCCCGCCACATCGCCGTCTCCAGCGGGTTCATCTGCGGCGATCTGCCCCAGTCCAGCGGTGCCGCTGGCGGCGGCCCCGGGAACCGGGGCTCTGTGACCTCGACCCGCCCGGACCCGGGGCTGGGCCAGTCGGCCAGCGTGGCCAGGTACTGCCGGCGGACGTCCTGCACGTGCTTGTCCAGGTCCGCGGGCGCCCAGCCGAGGGTCGGGATCGGCGGCAGGACCGCGATCTGGACGCTGCCAGCCCGGATCGTGGACGCGTTGCGCCACATCAGCTCGCCGGAGTTGCGGATGACGATCGGCACGATCGGCACGCCCGCCTGCATCGCGACGTGGAACGCGCCCTTCTTGAACGGCCCCAGGGCCGGCGTCGCCGACCGGGTGCCTTCCGGCGCGATGACCAGCGAGATCCCGCCGCGCAGCTTCCGGACGGCGGGCTCGAGTGCCTCGAGGGCCTGCGCGGTATTGCCGCGGTCGACGAACGCCACGTCGGCGAGCCGGAACACCAGCCCGAACCCGGGCGCGTTGGCCAGTTCCTTCTTGGCCACGCCGGTGAACCCGCCGCGCAGCAGCTTGGCCAGGATGAGCACGTCAAGCTGGCTTTGGTGGTTGAACAGGAACACGGCGGGCCGGGCGGCCAGGTGTTCGGCCCCGGTGACGTCCAGCCGCACCCCGGCCAGCACGCTGCCCAGCTCGCCGGCCAGGGTAATGCCCAGGTCGACGGCCTCCCGCCGGGACCCGGTCGGCGCCCCCAGCACCAGGCCGGCCGCGAACCCGCCGAACAGGCCGGTCAGGCCGGCCGCGGTGCGGGCGACGTCCGCCGCCCCCGGCCGGCCGCGGGAGCGGAACCGGGCCACCGGCCACCCGTAGTGCCGCGCCGCCATGGCCAGCCCGCGGCCGGGGTTGACCGCCCGCGCCCGGCCGACGGTCCGCAGGAACGGCACGTCCTCGTCCCCGTTGGAGTAGGCGTAGCTCTCCGGCAGGTCGATGTCGTGGCCGGCCGCGAACGCGCGGACCGCCTCGGCCTTGCCCGCCCGCCACAGCAGCGGTCCGCCGGGCCGGCCAGTGCAGATCCCGTTCACGACCTCCACCGGAGAGACGATGATGTGCTCGATGCCCATGGCCCTGGCCGCGGGCTCCACCTGGAACCGGGTGGCGGACGAGGCGAACACCACGGTGTGCCCGGCCCGCTGATGCGCCTCGACCAGCCGCCACGCCTCGGGGTACAGCGAGCCTGCGATGCCCTGCACCCACAGCCGCTCGCCCAGCTCGGTGAGCTCATCCTCGCTGCGCCCGGCCCAGACGCGCATGCCCAGCTCGGTGAACCGCTCGAAGTCCTGCTCGCTGGTCACTCCGCGCAAGCCGGTGAGCAGCATCTGCCCGAGGTCGGCCGGCGCGACCTGAAACGACCGCAGGTGATGGCGGGCGAACGCGGACAGCGAGTACCCGTCGATCACGGTCCCGTCGAAGTCGAAGAACGCGCCCACCCGGGCGCCCCGCAGCCCGGCCTCGACGTCCGCGGCCAGTTGTTCCTCCGACCACAACCCGCCGGCTCGCTGCCTAGGGTTCGACACCGGCCACCTCCCGCCGCGACGCCGCATCGATCTCGTCGATCGTGATCACCCGCGCGACGACTTCGCGCAGCCGCGCGGCGAACGCCTGCCTGCGCCGGGCCAGCTCCGCGTCGCCCGGGCCGGCCAGGTCCTGGTTGGCGACGAGCCGCAGCGCGCCGGAGAACAGCTCGCGGGACAGCGACTCCGGTCCGTGCAGCCGGCCTTGCAGCAGCATCTGCCGCCCGACGCCGCCGCACTCGGCGAGGAACTCCTTCTCCTCGACCGGGCGGGCCGGGTCGTGCGCGCTGAGCCGTTCGGCCACGACGAGCTGCGCGTCCAGGAACGACCGCAGCACCCGGTGCGCCATCAGCAACCGCGAGCCTTCCAGCACCGCGCGCCCGTCTGCACTCTCCCAACGCGGGTGCAGTCGGCCGAGTTCGGCCGAAAGCTGCGCCCGGTAGGCCTGCTTGTCCGGGAAAAAGAACTCGAACTTCAGCTGGTCGCGCAGCCGCATCGCCTCGTCCCAGCGGTCGGCGGGCGGGCTGAGCAGCACCAGCTCCGCGACCGCGCGGTCGACGAAGTGATGGATCGCGCTGTTGCGGTAGAACGCGGCCACCAGGTGCTGGCCCTGCTCGATCGCGTACACCGGCTCCTCGCCGCCGTCGTAGATCGTCACGACACGCTGCCGGGCGAGCGCGGCCAGCACGCGGCGCACCCCTTCCCCGGTGCGCAGCGCGTCGTCCGAGCGCGCCAGCGCCCGCTCGGCCAGGTAGTCGCGCAGCGGCTCAAGTACCTGCCGTACCTGGCCCAGGGTCAGGGCGCGGTCGCGCACGCCGAGCAGCGCGAGCGTGACCATCGCCGTCGCGGTGGCCGGGGTGACCCGGTTGATCCGCACGGCCACCTCGAACGCCACCTTCTGCAGCCTCAGCCGCCACGCGTCCCGGTCGCCGGTGTCGCCCTCGGCGGCCATGGCCTCGCGCAGCGAAAGCGGCTCGGCGAACCGTACCGTCGCGGTCCCGATCCGGTTCAGCTGTCCCCTCGCGTAGGACGCGAGCCAGGACAGCCCCTCGGCCTTCTTCGCCCCGCCGCTCTGCTCGGCGGCCATGGCCGAGGCCTCGGCCAGCTGGTCGTAGGTGATCGACACCGGGACCAGGCAGGCGTCCTGGGCGTACCCGCGCTCGATCGCCTCGGCGAGGTAGGTCAGCAGCCCGTAGCGCGGCGGGCGCAGCTTGCCGGTCCGCGACCGGCCGCCCTCCAGGTACCACTCCAGGTTGAACCGCTTGGCCAGCAGGTAGCCGAGGTAGGCGCGCAATGCGAACTTGTAGATCTCGTCCCCGCCGAAGCTGCGCCGGATGAAGATGACGCCGGCCCGCTTGGCCAGCGGGCCGACCGGCCAGAAGCTGAGGTTGTCCCCGCTGATCACGTGGTTGCGCGGGAAGTCGTTGTCGGTCAGCACATCGGCCAGCAGCAGCGAATCGGCGTACGAGCGGTGACTGGGCAGGAACACCAGCGCATGCCGGCGGTTCAGCTCGCGCAGCCGCTCCAGCCCGGCGGTGTCGGCCTGGACTTCCCAGGCGCGGGCGTGCAGCGGGCGCAGCGTGGCCGACATCAGGTCCACGGCGAGCGGGCTCACGGAGGCGACCAGGCTCTCCAGGTCGGCCCCGGCCACCTCGGCCACGTCCGGCTCGGGGAGGTCCAGCCGGGCGGCGAGTCCGGGCAGCTCGCCGCGGAACTGCGGACTGTCCTGGATGGCCTCGACGACGTGCCTGGGCACCTTGTAGCGGTATCCGCGCAGCGGCCGCTCGGCGCGCTCCAGCGCCAGCCTGGCCTGCAGCACCACGAACTGCGCGAACGAGCCGGTGCCACCCCAGCGCGCGCGCAGCGCGGCCACGGTGGCGGGCTCGGCGAGCACGACCCGGGCCCGGCTCGGCTGGCGGCGGGCGATGCGAGCCTGCTGGAACGACGGCGGCCGCCGGGGGATGACCAGCGAGAGGGCATCCGGCCAGTACGCCTGGCCGTCATCACCGGGCTCGTGCGGCAGCCATGCCACGCGAGCCGCGGTGACCACCGTGTCCGGTGGCGTCTCGGCCAGCGACCGGGCCAGCTGCGGGCCGTCTAGGGGGATGATGACCGACGGCCGCATGCCTGAGTCCCGCAGCCACCGCGTGACCAGCGCGCGTTCGGTCTCGCTCGCCGTCTCGGCGAGCAGGATGAGCGGTGCCCGGCCGGCTGGGGCGTCAGCCGGGTCCCGCGCCGCCCGCCGACCGTCCATCCCGGCTCCTTCCGTCCCGGACCACCATCCTCGCCCATTCCAGGGCCATGGTCACCTGGCGTGGTCAACGAAGCGGGGACGAATTCCGCCCCCGCGGGCCGGCGCGGGCAGCCGTGCGTCAGCGGCCGCCGTCGGCGAACTCGGCGCGCACCCCGAGCAGCCGCACCGGCCGACGCCCGGTGAACTTGTCCAGGGCGGCCAGCGCGGCCTGCCTGATCGGGGCGGCCGCCACGGTGGGCGCCGCCAGCGGTTGCCCGTGGGTCTGGGTGACGAAGGGCGCGTAGCGGACCTTTACCACCACCCGGACGGACGGCCGCCGCTCGCTCGCCAGCTCGCCCGCGACCAGTTCGGCCAGACGGGCGATCTCCGCGCGCACCTCGGCCCAGTCCGTGATGTTGCGCTGGAACGTGACCTCCTTGCCATGCGAGCGCGGCAGGTACGGCGTCTGGTCCACCTCGCGCTCGCCGTGGCCGCGTGCCAGCAGCACAAGCCACGGCCCGGTGGTGGGGCCGAACGGTTTGACGAGCGATTCCGGATCGGTGGCCGCGAGATCGGCGACGGTGCGGATGCCGAGTTCGGCGAGTCGTTTCGCGGTCTTCGGCCCGATGCCCCACAGTGCCTCCGGCGAGCGGGCGCCCAGCACCTCGAACCAGTTCGCGTAGGTCAGCCGGAAGAGGCCCGCGGGCTTGCCGAACCCGGTGGCCAGCTTGGCCTGCAGCTTGTTCTGGCCGATGCCGACCGTGCAGTCCAGCTGGGTGGCTTCGCGCACCCGCCGCTGGAGCCCGCGGGCGAAACCCTCAGGGTCGTCGTGATCGAGGCCCAGGAAGGCTTCGTCCCAGCCCATCACTTCCAGCGTGGCCCCCGATTCCCGCAGCGCCGCCATCACCCGCGCGGAAACGGCCTCGTAGGCCTGTTTGTCCACCGGCAGGAACACCGCCTCGGGGCATCGTCGCGCCGCCGTGCGCAGCGGCAGGCCGGAATGGACGCCGTGCGCGCGCGCCTCGTACGAGGCGGTGCTGACCACGCCCCGCTTCGCCGGGTCCCCGTCACCCCCGACCACGACCGGGCGCCCGGCCAGCTCGGGGCGGCGCAGCACCTCGACCGCGGCGATGAACTGGTCGAGGTCGACGTGCAGCACCCAGGAAGCCACGTTCCAGTCATACCCGGTGGCCAGCATCCGCGCCGGGTAGCTCGGCCCGGGCTACCGGGCGCCCAGCGGCCCGCGCCAGGGCCGCGAAGGCCGCCGCGTCACCGACCGCGGCCCCGCCCTGATCGTTGTTGAAGTAGACGAAGACGTCGGCGGCGGCGGGCCAGGTGGCGGCGATCCGCTGCACCCAGCTCCGCAGGGCCTGCCGGCCGTATCGTGGCCACGGCCGCGCCCGGCCCTCGTGCAACCGCAGGTAGCCCCAGTCGGCGGTGCGCCACAGCGCGGTGATCGGGCGGCCGAGCCGGTCGGCCCAGCACAGGGCAGTGTTGCGCCGGGTCAGGAGCTCACGGATGTCGTCGGCCCACCACGACTCGTGCCGGAACTCCACCGCGACGCGGACGCCGGGAAAGCGGGAGAACTCGCCCAGGCACTCATCGAGTGCGCCCGCGTCGGCGGGCAGGTTCGGCGGCAGCTGCAGCAGCACCGGGCCGAGCCGGTCGCCGAGCCCCGCGGCCGCGTGCATCAGGCGCTGCACCGGCTCGGCCGGATCGCGCAGCCGCCTGATGTGGGTCAGGTACCGGCTCGCCTTGACCGCCATCACGAAGCCCGCGGGGGTCCGGTCCCGCCACCCGGCAAACGTGCCCGGGCTGGGCAGCCGGTAGAAGGCGCCGTTGTTCTCGACCGTGCCGAAACACCCGGCGTAGTACTCCAGCCAGCGGTCCTGCGCCAGCCCGGGCGGATACAGGACGCCGCGCCAGTCGCGGTACTGCCAGCCGGAGGTGCCCGCGTAGATACCCATCGCCGATTGCTGATTCCCGCCCTCGCCCGGCTCAATCGCGGACGCCGGCCAGGTACCCCCGGCGGTTGCGGTCCGCGTACGGCCGGGACACACTGGCCACAACCGGGAGGAGGACGGCATTGGCGCGCAGGCAGCGTCCCCGGTGGTCGGAACTGCGGCCGCTGTTGCACGCCGAACGGCGTCCGCTCGATCCCGCACAGCGCCGCCTGGCCCGGGCGCACACCATTGCCGACCTGCGATCGATCGCCGCCCGCCGCGTCCCGCGCGCGGTGTTCGACTACACCGACGGCGCCGCCGAGCAGGAGCTCAGCCTGCGCCGGGCACGCCGCAGCTTCGCCCGGGCGGAGTTCCATCCCGCGGTGCTGCGGGATGTTAGCACCGCCGATACCAGCACCACGGTGCTCGGTCACCGCTGGCCGCTGCCGTTCGGGCTGGCCCCGACCGGGTTCACCCGGCTGATGCACCACGAGGGCGAGCGGGCCGCGGCGCGGGCCGCGCAGCGGGCAGGCATCACGTTCGCACTGTCCACGATGGCCACCACCTCGATCGAGGATGCGGCCGCCGAGGCGCCGCAGGCCCGCAAGTGGTTCCAGCTCTACGTGTGGCGGGACCGCGATGCTGCCAAGGACCTCATCGAGCGAGCGCGGGCGGCCGGCTACGAGGCGCTGATCCTGACCGCCGACACGCCGGTCGCGGGCGCGAGGATGCGGGACGTGCGCAACGGGCTGACGATCCCGCCCGCGCTCACCCCGTCGACCGTGCTCGACGCGGCGCGACGCCCGGGATGGTGGTTTAACCTGCTCACCACCGAGCCGATGACGTTCGCGAACCTGCGCGCGTGGCACGGCACCGTGGCCGAACTCGTGAACGAGATGTTCGACCCGTCGGTGACCTTCGCCGACATCGAGTGGCTGCGGGCCGCCTGGCCGGGGCCGCTGCTGATCAAGGGCATCCAGACCGTGGCCGACGCCCGCGCCGCGGTGGACCACGGCGCGGACGCGATCGTGGTGTCCACGCACGGCGGCCGTCAGCTCGACCGCGCCGCTGCCCCCCTGGAGGTGCTTCCAGCCATCACCGATGCCGTCGGCGACCGGGCGGAGGTACTGCTCGACACCGGGATCCTGCACGGCGGCGACGTGGTCGCCGCGCTGGCGCTTGGCGCCCGGGCCTGCCTGGTGGGCCGGGCGTTCCTGTACGGGCTGATGGCCGGCGGTGAGTGCGGGGTGCAGCGCGCGATCACCATCCTGGCCGAGGAGGTCGCCCGCACTCTGCAGTTGCTTGGCGTCGCCAGCGTTAGGGATCTGAACAGATCGCACGTGTCGCTGCGGCCGCCGGGCACGAGCTGAACAGGAGAGGAAGGCCGATGCAGGTTGTCGAGTTCCGCCCCGAGCCTGAGCAGTACGCGTTCACGTTCGGCGGTGTCGGGCCGGTTCGGAAGGTGACTCCGGGAACGGTGCTCCGGCTGTGGACCGAGGACGCGTTCTGCGGCAACATCCGGCGCACCACGGACCTGCCGAGCGCGGCGCTGACCATGCCGTTCGTCAACCCGCAGACCGGCCCGTTCTACGTCGAGGGCGCCGAGGTCGGCGACACGCTGGCCCTGCATTTCCTCGATCTCAACCCGGCGCGCCAGTGGGGCGCGTCCAGCACGATTCCGTTCTTTGGGGGGCTGACCAGCACCGACCGCACGGCGACGCTGCAGGATCCGCTGCCCGAACGGACCTGGATCTATGAGGTGGACCGCGACCGGCGGACGGTCGCGTTCCAGGCGCACGCCGGCGAGCTGCGGCTGGAGCTGCCGATGGCTCCCATGCTCGGCACCGTCGGGGTGGCGCCGGCCGCCGGCGAGGTGCGCTCGTCGCTGGTGCCCGACACCTTCGGCGGGAACATGGACACCCCGGAGATGCGCGCCGGCGCGACCTGCTACCTGGGGGTCAACGTCGAAGGCGCGCTGTTCTCGGTGGGCGACGGGCACTACCGGCAGGGCGAGGGCGAGGCGTGCGGCACCGCGGTGGAAGGCGCCATGGACGTCACGCTGATCGTGGATCTGATCAAGGGCGGCGCCCCGGCCTGGCCGCGGATCGAGAACGACGACTACCTCGCGGTGGTGGGATCAAGCCGCCCGCTCGAGGATGCCTGGCGGGCCGGCCAGGTCAACATGGTGACGTGGCTCAGCGAGCTGTACGGGCTGGACAAGCTAGATGCCTATCAGCTGCTGTCGCAGATCAGCGAGGCTCCGCTGGCCAACGTCGTGGACGCCAACTACAGCTCGGTCACGAAGGTGCCGAAGGCCCTGCTGCCCCCGGCGGACGCTTACCGCGGCATGCACCGGCAGCTGCGCGAGGCCGCCGCGGCGGCCGGCCGGTAGCAGGGAGGCGGCAGATGGATCTGGGCCTGCAGGGGCGGCGCGCCCTGGTGACCGGCGGCACCCGGGGCATCGGGCGGGCCATCGTGGAGACGTTCCTGGCCGAGGGGGCCTCGGTCGCGTTCTGCGCGCGCACCGCCGCCGACGTCGCCGCCGCGGCCGAGGCGCTAGCTGGGCGCGGCGGCCAGGTGACCGGGTACGCCATCGACGTCGCGGACGAGGAGGGCATGCGGCGCTGGGTCACCGAGAGCGCGGACCGGCTGAGCGGCCTGGACATCGTGGTGGCCAACGTCAGCGCGCTCGCGATCCCGGACGAGGCGGAGAACTGGCGGGCGAGCTTCAACGTGGACATGATGGGCACGGTCGGCCTGGTGAACGCCGCGATGCCGTACCTGAAGCGCAGCGACGCGGCTTCGATCGTGACCATCGGCAGCGTGTCGGGGCGGGAGATCGACTTCGCCGCCGGCCCGTACGGCACGTTCAAGGCCGCGGTCATTCACTACACCCAGGGGCTGGCCTACCAGCTCGCGGGCGAAGGCATCCGGGCCAACAGCCTGTCCCCGGGCAACACCTACTTCGACGGCGGCGTGTGGCAGAGCATCGAGCAGAACAACCCGGATCTGTTCGCCTCGGCGCTGGCGCTGAACCCCACCGGGCGGATGGCCAAGCCCGAGGAGATCGCCCGCGCGGCGGTGTTCCTGGCCAGCCCGGCGGCGAGCTTCATCACCGGGGCGAACCTGCTCGTCGACGGGGCGCTGACTCGCGGCGTGCAGTTCTAAGCCGGCGCGCCCGTGAGCGCGCGCCTGTGAGCCCGCCCCTGTGAGCGCCCGCCTGTTAGCCAGCGCGCCGCTGAACCCGGGCGCCCGTTAGCGCGAAGCATTAGTAGGGCCACAGCGGTCTCAATGCTCCGACTTAGCGGACAGTACGTCGATCTTGGCGCGCTGAGCCGCCGCTCAGTGTTGCAGGATGGCCACTCGCCCCAGGTCGCCGGACGCCCAGCAGGAGCCGTCAGGGGTGCAACTGACCGTGTCGAACTGGCCGGTGTCGAACGTGTGCCAGGTCAGCCCGCCGTTGTACGAGACGTCCGAGCCGGTCAGCCCCACCGCGATGACCGTGGCCAGGGTGTGCGGGACCCAGGTGACGCCGGAGCGGTACCCGGCCGGGCCTGTCAGCGGGGAGAACCA
>Ga0207665_10000439_pt1 | contig 28569 bp, 23 predicted proteins | sample LARL112metaG_FD_184351 | JGI IMG/M metagenome (GOLD analysis project Ga0207665, IMG submission 184351) | Corn, switchgrass and miscanthus rhizosphere microbial communities from Kellogg Biological Station, Michigan, USA - LAR L11-2 metaG... | ecosystem: Host-associated > Plants > Roots >... | reverse complement strand
TAGTATTCGTTTTGAACAGGGCCTTTGCCCGAGTGATGGACAGATGCGCGTGGTGAAGACGATTCACGGTTATAACGGCCGCGAGGATTTCGGTAAACGGACTTTGGACAAGCTGGGGCTGCCGCTGTTCGATGTGTTTGCGGTTCGAATGGGGGAGAAGGAACAGGCGTATTTGATGGTGGGCGATAAAAGCGCGGTGCTGGGAGAAGGATTGTAGTCGCCGCGGATAGTGCTTTGGCGAGGTTGACGTTGCGATCCTTCGCCCCGCTGACGCGGGGCGAAGGATGACAATGTTTCGGGATGGCAATGTTTGAGGATGGCAGAAGCGGGTTTTAGGATTTCTGCCGCAAGAGTCGTGAGTTCGAAAAATGGGTAAACGGAAACCGGATCAGCGACAGCCGCGGGTGACGATTGAAGGCGAAGTGCTTCGCCAGATCCGGCAGCACGCCCGTTCGAACAGCAAGACGGAAGTTTGCGGAGTGCTGATTGGAGAAGAAAACGGCAGCGGAGTGAGCATTACGGCGCGAATTCCCGGGCTGAATGCGGCGCAGGCGGGGACTTACGTCACGTTTACGCAGGACACGTGGGAGCACATTTATAAAATCAAGGACAAGGATTATCCAGAGGAGCGAATCGTGGGCTGGTATCACTCACATCCAGGATTCGGGGTCTTTCTTTCCGATCACGATACGTTCATTCACAAGAATTTCTTTTCGTCGGCGCTGCAGGTGGCGTGGGTGTACGACCCGCACAGCGATGAAGAAGGCTGTTTCGGTTGGGCGGGCGAGAGGCTGGAACGCGTTTCTGAGCTGCACGTGAACGATGACAAAGGCGGTGAAGAGGCCGGCGAAACGGGAAAACCGGAGCCGGTGGGCGGAATTGACGAACAGGAAGAAGCTTCAGAAGAAAACGATTCGTCAGAAGTTGGGCCGCCAATCTGGCTGAAGTGGGTGCTGGGCGTAATGTCGCATGTGTTGTTGCTGGCATTGGGATTTTTCGCGGCATGGATTTTTTTTCCGCGGCAGCAAATATTTTTCGTTGATCCGCTCAACCACACGGCAATCGAGGCGCCTCCGGGGACGCGAATTAACTCTGATGGGATTTTGAGCGTGCCGAGGCTTCGTGAGGCGGAGCCGCCGGTATCTGACAAGAACAGCAAACCAGCCTCTACGCAGAATGCACCGCAACCAGAGCCAGCACCGCCGAAAAAAGACAGCGGGAAGGATCAAAATGCCCCCAGAAAGTAAGGACAACTCGATCAAGATCACGTTAGACGATCTGGCGAATGTATCACTGCCCGCGAACGGCGCATTCGCCCCTGCAGTGCAGGACGCGGGCGGCGCAAAGATTTACGGCTCGATCAATGAAGCGTCAAACTCGCAAACGCAAGTGGTGGAAGAAAAGGGCAGCTTCTTGCTGCAAGGGTGGTTCTACCTGGGCGCGGCAGGATTGCTTGGCGCGCTTCTCGGCTGGGGAATTTGCGAGCCGCGCTTTGTTGATGGAATGCAGACAGGGTCAAGACGGTGGGGAAATTTGCTGATCATTCCTTTGATCGTGGCGCTGCTGTGCGTGGGATTCGGCATCGCGGAGAGCATTGTGGAGCGTTCAGCGAAAAAGGCGTTCATTCGCGGAATCATCTGCTTTCCCCTGGGAGTGATCTTTGGATTTATCTTCGAATTCATCGCGGGATTGATTTATTCAATCGGATTGGGCATCTGCATGGAATTTGGAGCGCAGAGCGAGCGAAATCCTTCGGTGTGGATTGCGCGCGGTATTGCCTGGATGGCATTTGGGGCTGCGGGCGGCCTGGTTTATGGAATCGTGGGCATGTCTGCGAAGAAAACGCAGTATGGCGTGCTGGGTGGTGTAATCGGAGCGGGACTGGGCGGAATTCTCTTCGATCCGATCGCGCTGCTGACACATGGAGGCGCAGCAAGCCGTGCGGTTGGATTTGCGCTGGTTGGCTTGGCTACCGGCGTTGCCGTGGGACTTGTGGAGAGTGCGCTGAAAGACCGCTGGCTTTATGTAACTGCGGGACCCCTGGCTGGCAAGCAATTTATTTTGTACAAGCCGCGAACGATCGTGGGTAGCGACCAGAAGTGCGACATTTATCTTTTCAAAGACAACAACATCGCAAAGGAACACGCGATTATTGAGCTGGCTGGTTCGCGCATCATGCTGCGCGCCATTGGCGAAACGTACATGAGCGGGCAGCCGGTGCGTCAGCAGGTGTTGATGCCCGGAGTGATTCTGCAAATCGGACGTTACGCGTTCCGATATCAAGAGAGGCATCGCAATTGAATCCCGTCTGCCCCTATTGCCGGACAGAAGTTGGCGAAGGAGAGGGCGAACGCAAGGATTGTGCGGGATGCGGGACGCCGCATCACGCGGATTGTTACGCGGAGAACGGCGGGTGCACGGTTTTCGGGTGTGCGAATGCTCCGTCGGACGAAGCGAAGGTCACGGTCACTGGAACAGACTTGATGGGAAATGTAGTGGTGCGGCAAGCGCCGGCGCCAGTACCTGCGCCCGCAGCACGTCCTGGGTTTTTGCTGGGCTCGGGCTACAGCACGTTTCGCGCACCGTCTGCAACGCAACCAGCTTCGGGCGGGAATGGCGCAGAGCCTCCGCCGCCTCCGATGGTGGGTACGGGCGTCGCACCGCCACCGCAGGGACGGCCGTCGCCACAAGCGCAACCGGGGCAAAATTCCCTGGCGCATTATTACCCTGCGCCGCAGGCAAAAACACGAGTGATTTTTGTGCTGCTGGGGATTTTTCTAGGTGCTCTGGGAGTACACAACTTTTATGCGGGGTACACGAAAAAAGCGGCGATTCAGCTTTGCGTGACGCTGCTCTCGTGCTTCTATGGAGCGGTGATCAGTTGGCCGTGGGCCATCATTGAGATCTGCATGGTGAGCAAGGACGCGGAGGGCACGCAATTTGTGTAACGGCGCGATGTGTGGTGATGGATTCACTCAATCGAAAAGAGATTCCTCGCGCACGCTTGCGTGCGGCAGGGATGCGCTGAATTACGACGATTGTTTTGAGTAAGTGTTGGCGTTGGCAAAGAGGAGCGGCGGAATGAATTATTTCATCAAGCGAGACGAGAAGGAGTACGGTCCGTACTCGCTGGCGGATCTGCAGAAGTATGTCGGAACGGGAAATATTTTGCTGACCGACCTGTGCCGCAGCGAAGGTCTGACGGATTGGGTGCCGGTCTCGCAGGTCATCGGGAATATTCCGGTGCCGGCGGCTGCTCCGCAACCCGCTGCGGCGCCGAACTACGGAGGCCCGGCTTACGGCGCGCCTGCAGGCTACGGAGCTGCCGGCCAGGGAGCTGGGGCCGTATACGCGGCGCCGGAAGTTTCTCAGTATCCGCCTCCGCCAGCACTGCATTGGGGCATTCTGGTGCTGCTCGGTGTTCTTACGTGCGGACTTTTCGGCTGGGTATGGGCATTCATCCAGGCCGCGTGGGTAAAGAAAATTGATCCGCAAAGCAAAGCACTGCTGTACTACGGAATATCAGTGGGTTTGCTGGTCCTTATGGTGGTAGCGGAAATTGCCGACGGAGTGGCATTCAGGTCCGGCACCAGGAACGGCGGAATATACCTGTTGTGCCGGTTGGCTGGCGGAATTATGTGGTTGGTAGCTGCCTTCAACATGCGTGCCTCGATCGAGGAGCATTATTATTCGAAAGAGCCAATTGGTTTGTCTTTGAATGGCGTGATGACGTTTTTCTTCAACATTTATTATTTTCAGTATCATTTCACGAAGATCAATGAGATGAAGCGGCGTCAAATGACGGGGTATCCCGCATGATTTCGGCGCGGGCCATGGCGAACAGTATGGCGGCGGCCGGACTTACCGGCGCGGCGGTGCTGTATCGATTTTCGCCGCAAGAATATTCGTTTTATCCGCGCTGCCCTTTCCATGCGTTGACGCATCTTGATTGCCCGGGATGCGGGGCGACGCGTGCAATCGCCGAATTGCTACACGGGCATGTCGCGGCCGCGCTACATTTCAATGCGGCGGTGACGCTGCTGCTGCCGGTGCTGCTGTGGTATTTTGGGAAAATGTACTGGACCGCGGTGCGCGAGAACCGCATCGAGTGGCCGCGGATTCCGGAGCCGTCCTGGAAAATTGCGATGGCATGCGTTTTGCTGTTTGGTATCGCACGAGATTTAACGCACATCATTTTTTGAGTTTTGAAGAGTGGTTCAGGGCTGGCTCATGCTTTCGCCGCGCATTCGCAGATTGAAGCTCGATTACGACCAGATGGTGCAAAAGTTTGCCGGCTGGCCGCTGATCCAAATTACCGGGACGGCGGGAATGCCGCCCGAGGTCTACCGTTTCGCTTACAACATAAAAGGATTGTTTGTTTCGCCTACCGGCGAAATCCAAGAACGCGCGCAACATCATCTGGAAGTAAATCTTTCGTTGGGGTATCCGAGACGAGCGCCGCAGTGCCGAATGCTGACCCCGGTATTTCATCCGAACTTCGACGATGCAACGGTGTGCATTGGAGATTTCTGGGCTGCCTCAGAGGGGCTGGACGACCTTATCATCCGGATCGGGCGCATGATTGCGTATCAGGAGTACAACACCAAGAGCCCGCTGAACGGACTTGCGGCCAAATGGGCGGAGCAACATGGCAAGTTTTTCCCGGTCGATGCACGGGACATTGCGCCGCCACTCGAGAAGTCGCAGCCGACCGCCGATTTTGCTCCGACGCAAGTTCCTGCTCAGACTTCACTAGCGCAGCAATCTTCCACGGAAGAAGCGACTCCGGCGGTGAGCGATCTAAATGCTGCGACCAATGGGAACTTAGGAGAAAGTCCCTTGCCGGACCCGTGGACAGACCGAATTACGATTGAATGACGGTCCAACAGTTTCGACCATTGCAGTGACCTCGGAGTATTCTGCATTCCGCCTCAAGTTGACGTAGAATCCCCCTAGCCGGTGCGTTCCCCGGTGCATCTAAATCCTGTTTGTCCTGCGGGAGCCATCCTGCCCGCACAGGAGCCATCGTGAGCCAAAGCGCCGTTATGAGTAAGCAAAACATCGATCAACTTTGCATCAATACGATTCGCACGCTTTCCATCGATGCCGTGCAGCAGGCAAATTCCGGTCATCCGGGCGCGCCCATGGGGCTGGCACCCGTGGTGTACGAACTGTGGCAAGAATATTTGAAGTACGATCCGGCGAATCCGGTGTGGCCGAATCGCGACCGGTTTGTGCTCTCGGCTGGGCACGCTTCGATGCTGCTGTATTCGACGCTGCATTTGACGGGCGTGCGCGCCTACACGTTAGAAGGAGAAGTGTTGAAAGAGCCGGCAATCTCGATGGAGGAGATCAAGCGCTTTCGGCAACTGGACAGCAAAACGCCTGGGCATCCGGAATCGCACATTACCTCGGGCGTGGAGACAACGACCGGGCCGCTGGGTCAGGGCGCCGGCAATAGCGTCGGGATGGCGATAGCCAGCAAATGGCTGGCGGCAAATTACAATAAGCCGAACTTTGAGATCTTTGATTTCAGGACTTACGCCGTGTGCGGAGATGGCGATTTGATGGAAGGCGTTGCGGCGGAAGCGGCTTCGCTTGCGGGGCATTTGAGGCTCGGAAATCTTTGCTGGATTTACGATAACAATCACGTAACGCTGGATGGGCCCGCGTCATGGTCGTTCAGCGAAGACGTGATGACACGTTTTGTGGGCTACGGCTGGAACGTCACTCGGGTGGCAGACGCAAACGATTTGGCGATGCTGGCTCGCGGGTTCGAGACATTCTTGAAGACGACGGACAAGCCTACGCTGATCGTTGTGGATAGCCACATCGGATATGGTTCGCCGCATAAGCAGGACACCTACGAAGCGCATGGCGAGCCACTGGGCGAAGCGGAAGTGAAGCTGGTTAAAAATGAATACGGTTGGCCGGAAGATGCGAAGTTTCTGGTGCCGGATGGCGTGTATCAACATTTCCAGGAAGGCATCGGCAAACGCGCCGGAGATGCCCATTCACAGTGGGTGAAACTCTACGGCGAATACGAAAAGCAATTTCCAGATTTGGCGAAGCAATTGGTCATGATGCAGAAGCGGGAGCTTCCCGATGACTGGGATAAGAATTTGCCATCGTTTCCCGCCGATGCGAAAGGGATGGCCTCGCGCGAGAGTTCGGGCAAAACAGTTAACGCGCTGGCAAAGAATATTCCGTGGCTGATTGGCGGGTCGGCGGACCTGGCGAAATCGAATAAGACCAATCTGGAATTTCCTGGAGCGGGTGATTTCCTGCCGGGAGATTACAAAGGCCGCAATCTGCACTACGGCGTACGCGAACACGCCATGGGCGCGACGATGAATGGAATGGCGATCAGCAAGCTGCGGCCGTTCGGCGGAACGTTTTTCAATTTCAGCGATTACGTGAAACCAGCAGTCCGTCTCGGTGCGTTGATGGAACAGCCGGTAATTTATGTCTTCACACATGATTCGATCGGTCTGGGCGAAGACGGGCCGACGCACCAGCCGATTGAACAGTTGGCGGCATTACGCGCCATGCCGAACATTTTGGTGCTGCGTCCTGGCGACGCCAATGAGGTTGTCGAAGCGTGGAAACTGGCTATTTCGCACATTCACGGACCGACGGCGCTGGTACTTTCCCGGCAAGCGATGCCAACATTCGACCGCACCAAATTTGCTGCCGCATCGGGAGTAACGAAAGGCGCCTATGTGCTCAGCGACGCGGCAGGTGGTAAGCCGGATGTGATTTTGATGGGCACCGGCACTGAGGTTTCGCTTTGCGTGGCGGCGCAGGAAAAGCTGGCTGCCGAGGGAGTGAAAGCCAGAGTGGTGAGCATTCCGTCCTTTGAGTTGTTTGAAAAACAGGATGCCGCGTATAAAGAGAGCGTGCTGCCGGCAGCCGTCACGGCGCGCGTGACGGTCGAGATGGCTTCCGTTTTTGGATGGGATCGTTACGCCGGGCCCAAAGGAAAAATCATCGGCATGCGCACGTTTGGAGCTTCCGCACCAATAAAGGATCTGCTGAAGAAATTTGGCTTCACGGTTGAGAACGTTGTGGCAGCGGCAAAAGAAACGATGGGAAAGTGAACCGTTCATGAAAATAGTGATTGGCTCCGACCATGCGGGATTCGAATTGAAAAATGCCATGGGAGACGTGCTGCGCGGGCTTGGACATGCGGTGCTGGATGTCGGCGCGTTCAACCAAAATCCTTCGGACTATCCGGACTTTGCCGAGGCCGTGGGGCGCGCGGTGCTCAATGGAAAAGCCGAACGCGGCGTATTGATTTGCGGAAGCGGCGTCGGCGCAAGCGTGGCGGCAAACAAGCTTGTGGGCATTCGCGCTGCGGTTTGCCACGACGCGTATTCCGCGCATCAAGGTGTCGAGCACGACGATATGAATGTACTGGTCCTTGGGTCCCGCATCATCGGCGTGAAACTGTCGGAGGACCTGGTGAAAGCCTTTCTGGGCGCGCAGTTCACCAATGAAGAACGGCATAAACGGCGCCTGGCCAAGATTGCGGTGCTCGAGCAGAAACGGATACAGTGAGCCAGCCATAGCGAATTTGCAGTCATCCTGGTGTAATTCATCCTGGTGTAACCCCTGGAAGTGCCTACGGGCGTACAATAGTTCGATAAACCGGCCAGAATCAAACTAAGGAGAACGATCATGACGACGACAACTACTCTTCCAAAAACGGATGCGGTACAAGGCGGAAATCCATTGCGGGGACTGCTGGCCTACGGACAGTCTCCGTGGCTCGATTTTATTCGCCGGAATATTTTGTTGAATGGCGATTTGAAAAAGATGATTGCCGACGACGGTCTGCGGGGCATGACCTCGAATCCCACCATTTTTGAAAAGGCCATTACCGGAAGCGACGACTACGTGGATTTGCTTACCGCGCCCGAGGCAAAAAAAATGAATTCCAAAGGCCTCTACGAACAGATTGCCATTCGCGACGTGCAGACCGCGGCGGATATTTTTCGCGGCGTGTATGACGAAACAAAAGGCCGCGACGGCTACGTCAGCCTAGAAGTTGCGCCGACCCTGGCGAACGACACGCAAGGCACGATGGAAGAAGCGCGCCGGCTGTGGAAAGCAGTGAATCGCGAAAACCTGATGGTGAAAGTACCGGCGACGAAGGAAGGGATTCCCGCGATCCGGCAACTTTTGGAAGAGGGGATCAATATCAATATTACGCTGCTCTTTGCGCAGTCCGCGTACGAGCTGGTAGCGGAGGCCTACATCGCGGCCCTGGAAGCGCGCGCCGCGAAAGGCCAAGACGTCAGCAAAATTGCCAGCGTGGCAAGTTTCTTCGTCAGCCGCATTGATACGCTGATCGATTCCCAGATCGATGAGAAATTGAAGACGGAAACCGATCCCAAGAAAAAAGAATTGCTCAGCAGCGTGCAGGGCAAAGTCGCTATCGCCAATGCTCGCAGGACTTATGCCAAGTATCAGGAGCTCTGCGGCGGAGCTCGCTGGAAGGCGCTGGAATCGAAAGGCGCACACACGCAACGCTTGTTGTGGGCCAGCACCAGCACCAAGAATAAGAAATATCGCGACGTACTTTACGTGGAGGAACTGATCGGCGCGGACACCGTGGATACGATTCCTCCCGCGACGTTTGACGCTTTCCGCGATCACGGCAGATTGCGCAACAGCCTGACGGAGAATCTTCCCGAGGCGAACAAGACCATGAGCGACCTGGAAGCCGCGGGCATTTCCATGAAGCAAGTCACCGAAAAACTGGTGGTTGATGGGGTAAAGCTTTTCGCCGACGCGTTCTCCCAACTGATCGCCGCGGTCGAAAAGTATGCCGGGGTGCGTGCGTGAGCGTAAATCGCCTGGCCTACAAACTGCCGAAACAGTTGCAGGCAGCAGTCAGTGATTCTCTCGCGGACTGGAAGAACAATAATAAGGTTGCGCGGCTCTGGCAGAAGGACGCTTCGCTGTGGACCAACACTGACGAAAATAAATGGCTGGGCTGGCTGGCGATCACCGAACAGCAGCTTGCGAATCTTGCGACCTTGCAGCAATTTGCCGCCGAAGTGAAAAAAGCGAAATTTAAGCATGTTCTATTGCTGGGGATGGGCGGTTCGAGTCTTTGTCCTGAAGTACTGCGTATGACATTCGGAAGGATTGCCGGGTTCCCGGAACTGCACGTCCTGGACTCAACAGACCCGGTGCAAATTAGGACCATCGAAAAGAAGCTGGACCTAAAAAAAACGCTTTGCATCGTATCGAGCAAATCCGGCAGCACGCTTGAACCAAACATTTTCAAGCAATATTTTTTTGAGCGCGTGAGAAAAGCCGTGGGGGAAAAGGTTGTCGGCAGCCGGTTTATTGCCGTTACTGACCCCGGTTCGAAGATGCAGCAGGTCGCAGAAACCGACAAGTTCTGGAAAATTTTCGCGGGCGATCCCAGTATTGGCGGCCGGTATTCGGCCCTTTCGAATTTCGGCATGGTCCCTGCGGCAGCGATGGGCATGGATTTACCGAAATTTTTGAAAATCACCGAGGAAATAGTGAAGGCCTGCGGGCCAAGTTCCGCCGCCGACAAAAATCCTGGCGTGGTTCTCGGCACTATACTCGGAGTGGCCGCAAATCACGGGCGCGACAAAATTACCATCATTGCATCCCCGGGGATTTTCGACCTGGGCGCGTGGCTGGAACAACTGATTGCCGAATCGACCGGCAAGATCGGCAAAGGAATCATTCCTGTCGACCGCGAAAAACTTGCGAAACCTGCCGTGTATGGCAACGATCGCGTTTTCGCCTATTTGCGTTTAGCCAATAAGCCAAACAGCGCGCAGGACGCCGCAGTCGCATCCATTGAGAAAGCTGGCCACCCGGTAATTCGGATTACGCTGCCGAACGTCTATACGCTCGGCCAGGAATTCTTTCGATGGGAAATTGCCACCGCCGTCGCAGGTTCGATCATCGGCATCAACGCCTTCAATCAGCCCGACGTTGAGGCCAGCAAGATCGAAACAAAGAAACTCACCAGCCAATACGAATCGACAGGGAGTCTTCCCGCGGAATCGCCGTTCTTCGTTTCAAAAGAGGCTAAACTTTTCGCCGACGAGAAAAATGCCGCGGAGCTTACTGGCGGAAAGACTCTTGCCGATGTGCTGAAAACACATCTTTCCCGCATTCGCACCAGCGATTACTTCGCGGTTCTGGGCTACATTCCGATGAACGCCGAGAACGAAAAGGCACTACAGGCCATCCGGCATTCTGTGCGTGACGCAAAAAAAGTTGCGACGTGCCTGGGTTTCGGCCCGCGTTTTTTGCATTCGACGGGGCAAGCGTACAAAGGTGGACCGAACAGCGGCGTGTTTCTGCAGATTACCTGTGACGACGCAACCGATCTTGCGGTTCCCGGACAAAAATATACGTTTGGCGTCGTGAAAGCGGCGCAAGCGCGTGGCGATTTCGCGGTGCTGGCGGAACGTGGCCGCCGCGCATTGCGCGTACACCTGGGAAAAAATTTGCAATCGGGTTTAGGCACGCTCGCGAAAGCGGTTTCACAAGGATTATAGTTCGCTTGTAAATTCGTTTGACCGCGCCGCAATTTTCTTTTCACAAATTGGTTCAGAGGAGCACGAAATGCAACTCGGAATGATCGGTCTGGGGCGAATGGGCGCCAACATGGTGCGTCGCCTTCTGAAAAATGGCCACACCTGCGTCGTATACGACCGCACCGCGGAAACCGTCAAGCAGCTTGCGGTAGAAGGCGCAACCGGCGCGAATTCTATTGCCGATTTCGTGCAGAAATTGCAAAAGCCGCGCGCCATCTGGCTGATGGTGCCGGCGGGCGTCGTGGATGCATCGATCGCCGATCTTGTGCCTAGACTTGATTCCGGCGATATTCTGATCGATGGGGGCAATTCCTACTACATCGACGACATACGGCGCGCCAACGAACTGAAGGCCAAGGGGATTCACTATGTGGACGTTGGCACCAGCGGAGGCGTTTGGGGATTGGACCGCGGTTATTGCCAGATGATTGGCGGCGAAAATGAAGTCGTGAAGCATCTCGATCCCATTTTTAAAACGTTGGCACCTGGTCGCGGCAAGGTCGATCGGACGCCCGGCCGCGAGAAAGCAGCAGGCACATCGGAGGAAGGGTATTTGCACTGCGGGCCGAATGGCGCGGGCCACTTCGTAAAAATGGTTCACAACGGCATTGAGTATGGCTTGATGGCGGCGTATGCCGAAGGCTTCAACATTTTGAAGCACGCCAATGTCGGCAAACAGCAGCGCGAAACCGACGCGGAAACCACTCCGCTGCGCTCGCCTGAACATTATCAATACGATTTCAATCTTGCCGATGTCGCCGAAGTTTGGCGTCGGGGCAGCGTTGTCGCCTCCTGGCTGCTGGACCTGACGGCGATTTCGTTTCTCGAACAACCGACACTGGAGCGTTTCTCCGGCCGCGTTTCCGATTCCGGCGAAGGCCGCTGGACCATTCTCGCTGCAATCGAATCCACAACGCCCGCTCCCGTTCTGAGTGCGTCTCTCTATCAGAGATTTACCTCGCGTGGTGAAGACGATTTCGCCGGAAAAGTTCTTTCCGCCATGCGCTTCCAATTCGGTGGGCACGTCGAGAAGAAAGCCGGTCATTAACCACTTGGGCGATTCTAAAGCGCTGCCTGCTTGGGAAAAGGAAATGCCGACCTTACACTCCAACGAAGTCCCGCAAAAAGCTTCTCCGTGCGTCATGGTGATTTTTGGCGCGAGCGGAGATCTCACCAAACGCAAGCTGCTTCCTGCGCTGGCGAATCTTGCACAGGAAGGTTTGCTCTCGCAGCAATTCGCGATCATCGGCTTCTCGTTCGATCAGCTGACCAGCGAAGCCTTCCGCGACAGGTTAACCGCGGAAATGAAGGAGTTTGCACCCGAATCGCTCAATGCCACATTGTGGAAATGGTTACTGGAAAGGATTTATTACGTCCAGGGCGATTTCGGCGACTCCGCAGCGTACACGCGGCTGAAAGATCAGCTCGCCATCGTGGAGAAGAAACACAACACGCAGGGGAATCGCTTCCACTATCTGGCCGTGGCGCCGAAGTTTTTTTCTCCAATCGTGCGCAAGCTCGGTGAAGCCGGTCTGACGCAAGAAACCAATGGCAACTGGACGCGCGTGATTGTAGAAAAGCCGTTTGGCCACGATCTGGAATCGGCAATCCAGCTCAATAAAGAGTTGAAAGAAATTCTCAGCGAGAAACAGATCTACCGCATCGATCATTACCTCGGCAAAGAAACTGTTCAGAACGTCATGGTCTTCCGATTTGCGAACAGCATTATCGAGCCGCTCTGGAATCGTACATACATCGATCACGTGCAAATTACGGCAGCGGAAACCGTTGGCGTGGAACACCGCGGCACGTTTTATGAAACTGCCGGCGCACTGCGCGACATGGTCCCCAATCATCTTTTCCAGTTGCTTACGCTTACCGCGATGGAACCGCCGATCTCCTTTGAAGCCGACGCGGTGCGCGACAAGCAAGCCGAAATTTTGCACGCCATCCAGATGCCCACGCCAGAAGAAGTTTTACAAAACATGGTGCGCGGCCAGTATGGCGAAGGTGTAATCGACGGTGAACCCGTTCCCGCTTATCGCAGCGAGCCAAACGTCGCGCCTAACTCCAATACGGAAACGCTCGTGGCGTTGAAACTGAAAATCGATAACTGGCGCTGGGGGGATGTGCCGTTTTACCTACGCACCGGAAAACGTCTCGCCCGCCGCGTAACGGAAATCGCGATTAGCTTCCGCCGCACGCCCTTTATGTTGTTCAGGAAGACGCCGATAAAAGATCCGCGCACCAATCAACTGGTCATCCATATTCAGCCGGGCGAAGGGATCTCATTGCGTTTTGGCGCGAAAGTTCCCGGGTCCATCATGAAGCTTGGCCTGGTGAACATGGATTTCGATTACTTGCGTGACTTTGGTACTTCGCACAGCACCGGTTACGAACGCCTTCTTTATGATTGCATGATAGGCGACGCAACGTTATTCCAGCGCGCGGACATGGTGGAAGCAGGCTGGAGCGTCATTCAACCGCTGTTGGACGTTTGGAAAGCGCTGCCTGCGCGAGGGTTTCCGAATTATCCTTCCGGCTCATGGGGCCCGCAAGAAGCTGACGAACTGTTGGAACGTGACGGCCGCGCGTGGCGCGACCTTGAAGCGGAGGAATTTAGCACCAAGTGTCCAGCCGCAACTTCAACGAAGTAATGCAAGTGCAGTCAGAGGACGTGTTTGGTGGCGAATCGAAGCGTAGAGTTGTTTGCCAATGGAATTGAAATCGCTTGCCGCGCGGCCGCTGATGTGGTGCGTATTGCGAATGAAGCCGCAGCCGCACGCGGTGTGTTCACCATTGCGCTCTCTGGCGGCTCGACGCCGAAAACACTTTATACGCTGCTGGCAGAACATCCATCGCTGCGCAATTCTGTTCCCTGGGATAAGATGAAGGTGTTTTTCGGCGACGAGCGCCATGTAGGGCCCGGACACGCGGACAGCAACTTCCAAATGGCTTACGATGCCATGCTTTCGAAAGCGCCTCTGAAACCGGAGCAGATTTACCGTATCAAAGGAGAGTACCCGGATGCCGCGCAAGCGGCGAGAGAATACGCAGACGTAATTCGCCGCGAATTTAATCTGCAAGCTGGAGCATTTCCGCGGTTCGATCTGATTTTGCTCGGCATGGGCAGTGAAGGGCATACGCTCTCTTTGTTTCCGGGCACCCAAGCCTTGCACGATACCGAGCACATCGTGACGCGTAATTGGGTCGGCAAGCTTTTCACGGAACGCATCACATTCACGGCTCGGACTGCTAACGACGCGCGGGACGTCATTTTTATGATTGCTGGCGCCGATAAAGCGTGCGCATTAAAGGGAGTGCTCGAAGGCCCGTACGAACCCGATCAGTTGCCATCACAAATGATTCAACCAATCAACGGAACACTATCATGGCTGGTGGATCAGGCCGCGGGTTCTATGCTTTCAAAGAAAGTTCTGACGGGATCGACCGCTTAACGGTCACATCCGTTTAGGAGGAGAAAGTAATCGTATGGCTACAGCAACTACCAGTTCCATTCAAAGTTATCTGGGAGCGAAAGGCGATTCGCTGCTCGGATTCAAGTCACCCAAAATTTCCAAGGAGCGTTTGCACCTTCCTGGTCCAGATTTTATTGACCGCATCTGGTCCGTGTCCGATCGCAATCCGCGGGTTTTGGCCAGCCTGTATCGCGTGTTCCATACCGGTCGCCTGAGCGGAACGGGCTATCTGTCGATTTTGCCGGTCGATCAGGGCATCGAACATTCCGCGGGTGCAAGTTTCGCGAAAAATCCGGATTATTTTGATAGCGAAAATATCGTAAAGCTGGCTGTTGAGGGGCACTGTAACGCCGTTGCCTCCACACTCGGCGTGCTTGGTTCGGTTGGGCGCAAATACGCCCACAGAATTCCATTCATCCTGAAACTCAATCACAACGAACTGCTCACGTTTCCCAATAAGGCCGACCAGATTTTATTCGCAGGCGTGAAGCAGGCCTATGACATGGGCGCGGTGGCCGTGGGCGCAACGATTTATTTCGGCTCGGACCAGAGCGGCCGGCAGATCGTGGAAATCAGCCAGGCGTTTGCGCACGCGCACGAGCTAGGAATGGCCACCGTTCTGTGGTGCTACCTTCGCAACAATGCGTTTAAGAAGGACAAGGACTATCACTTGTCCGCCGACCTCACCGGACAAGCCAATCACCTCGGTGTGACCATCGAAGCCGACATCATCAAGCAAAAACTGCCGGAAAATAATGGCGGCTATGCTGCCCTGAACATGGGAGATTCGAGCTACGGAAAATTTGACAAACGGATCTACACCGAGCTTTCCAGCGACCATCCCATCGATCTCTGCCGCTATCAGGTGGCGAACTGCTATATGGGCCGTTCCGGGCTGATCAACAGCGGCGGCGCGTCGGGCGCAAACGACTTCGAGGAAGCTGTTACTACCGCGGTCATCAACAAACGTGCTGGCGGAACTGGCTTGATTTCCGGACGCAAAGCTTTCCAGCGCCCGATGAACGAAGGCGTACAACTGCTCAACGCGATTCAAGATGTGTACTTGAGCCCTGAAGTTACAATCGCCTAGAGTTTGCATCATTGGAAACGCCGCGAAGATCATGCCGAAGTATCGGCGATTCGCGGCGTTTGTGTCTTTGCAACTTTTGCTGTGCACTATATGCGTCAGCGTGTATTTGACGGTCGTAAAGGAATGGAGGGGACATGGGTAACCGATTGACAGGAAAAGTCGTGGCGATCACAGGAGGCAGCCAGGGTATCGGCCTGGCTATCGCGGAGCGCTTTGCGAATGAAGGGGCTGACATTTCGTTTTGTTACCGCTCCAACAAAGCCGGCGCGGACGAAGCGGTGCAAAATATTCAGAAGACCGGCCGGAAGGTCGCAGGGTTCCAATACGACGTCAGCCGCGTAAGCGAAGGGCAGAAATTTATTGCGGACACCGCTGCGCAGTTTGGCAAGATCGATATCCTGGTGAACAACGCTGGACTAGAGCGCCGCGCGGACTTCTGGGACGCGACGGAAGCGGACTACGACGCGGTAATGAACGTCAACCTCAAGGGAGTGTTCTTTATCACACAAGCATTCGTGAAAAATCGCATGGCGGCAAACGCTGGCGGAAAAATTATCAACATCAGCTCCGTTCATGAAGAGCTTCCCTTCCCGCATTTCGCTTCCTACTGCGCGAGCAAGGGCGGTGTAAAAATGCTCACCCGCAATCTCTCCATCGAACTCGCGCCGCTCGGCATCACCATTAATTCCATCGCGCCGGGAGCAATCGAAACGCCAATCAACAAAAATCTGTTGAACGATCCTTCGAAGCTCAACGCACTGTTGGAAAACATCCCACTGAAACGTCTGGGTACGCCGGAAGATGTGGCAAATATGGCGGTCTTTCTTGCCTCTGAAGAATCAAACTACGCGACTGGAACGACTTTCTTTGTGGACGGCGGCCTGACCTGGAATTATCAGGAGCAGTAGGTAGCACAGCCAATCCTGGCTGTGCACGGTTTCACGACACTAAAGTCGATGCGGTAAAAAGAAAGCGTATCCGCTAAAAACATTTGTTCAGAATCTGAACTACTAATTCCGCAGAATGGTTATTTCGCGTTACTCGTTATGCGCGAGTAAGCGTCGCCGCGCGCGCCGCGTCCAGCAACTGCCTGGCATTTTGCTTCGCGTCGCCACACCCAAACACCGCATTACCGGCAACCAGCAGCTCGGCACCGGCGCGGACGATATCCTCGACCGTGTCCATTCCCACGCCGCCATCCACCTCGATGCGGAAATTGAGTCCGCGTTCTTCCCGCAAGCGTGCCAGCAATCGTACTTTATTCAGCGAATTGCGAATGAATTTCTGCCCGCCAAAACCAGGGTTCACGGACATCACCAGCACGTGATGCACAAGGTCCAGAACATCAGTGAGCATCTCCACGGGCGTCGCAGGGTTTAGAACCACTCCGGCCTTGCAGCCGTGATCGGTAATGTGGTGCAGCGTGCGATCAAGGTGCACGCAAGCTTCTTGATGTACGGAAATCCAGCTGGCGCCAGCTTCCGCAAACGCCTGGATATATTCGTCGGGATTCTCAATCATTAGGTGGCAATCGAAAATGATTTCGGGCAGCGCTTTGCGCAAAGAAACCACCACCGGCGGTCCGATGGTAATGTTCGGAACGAAGTGGCCATCCATAATGTCCACGTGAAGGAGCGAGCCTCCTCCTTCTAGCGCCTGCTTGGCGTGAGCAGCCAACTCCGCAAAGTTAGCGGAGAGTATCGATGGCGCAAGTTCAATCGTGCGTTGCAAAGTGTGTGCTCCTAAGCTCTCAGCAATTATACGCAGAACGCCGCGACGCCCGCCTGTTCCGCCACTAACATTCCTTCGTCTCGAAAGCCCACGGCAACGGCGTTCGCTTGCGGCTGCTTTCCACGCATAGTTCCAGCATATACATCAACCTCAAAGCGTCTTGCAATGTAACTGGTGGTTTCGCCTTAGCGAGAATTGCGTCGCGAACTTGCACATAAAAGTCACGATAGTCGCCTCGCAGCGTGGGTATCTTTTGTTGCGAGAGCTCTCCGCCGTCCCACAATGTCAGCGCGCCCCAGTCCTTCTCCGGTTCTGCGCCCCAGTCTTCGCCACTCGCCGGGTGCCCTGCGCGCAGCCGCGCCTCCTGCGGGTCCAATGCATGTTTGACATATACACCGTGCGTTCCCTGAATTCGGTAATGTGGGCGCGGGTCGGGAGCCAGCATGCTTTCCGCCAGAATTGCGCGCATACCATCCTGGTAATAAAAAATCAGGTCGAATGCGTCGTCGGTCAAGCTGCCTTCGCGTTCGCGCCGTATGTCGGCTAGAATTGTTTCCGGCGGGCCAAAGAGCTGCAGCGCCTGGTCAATCAAGTGGGGCGCGAGATCAAAATAGATTCCGCTGCCCGGCGCGGGCTTTTCTTTCCAGGAACTCGGCTTGATTTGCGGTCTGCAGCGATCGAAAGCGGACTCGAACCGAACAAGTTTGCCGAGCACTTTCTTGTAGAATAATTCCTTCACGGTACGAAAATCGCCGTCAAATCGCCGATTTTGATATACGGTCAAGACACGGTCTTGTTTCCTGGCCAGTTGCACGAGTTGGCGCGCTTCGGCCAGCGTGGTCGTAAATGGCTTGTCCACTACGACGTTGCGTCCGGCCTCCAGGCATTGCTTCGCGAATAGGAAATGAGTTTCATTTGGTGTGGCGATCGCGATCAAGGAAATGGAAGGGATCGCCAGCAGCTTTTCCAGAGAGCGCACGATTTTCACGTCGGGATAAACTTCTTGCGCGGAATTACCGCTGCGCTGCACGATCGCAGCCAGCCGCAGTCCGGATACTGCGTTAATAATCGGCGCGTGAAAGGCACGCCCCGCCAGACCAAACCCAACCAGCCCGACATCAATCATGCGTATCGTCTCTGCTTTCTGCCGTTTTAGGGCAAAACAAGGCTCGGGCCGTATCAGAATGTTGTATTGCAACGTCGCATTGCGTGAAAAGTCCGGCTCCTGCAAAATGCCATGATGCCCTCCGAAACGCAAACTTTACCCGAACGGCGGAACTCTGCGCAAAATCTGATTTTTCTACTGCTGTGCGCCGGATTCGTCGTCAACGGAATCATTATCACATTCATCGGGCCCATCCTCCCGATCTTCATCGCTAAGTGGAAGCTCGATGACAGCCATGCGGGGATGTTTTTCATGACCCAGTTCGTCGGTTCGTTCGTGGGGGTTCTCGGTTCCAGCGCGTTGGTTTCCGCACGCGGATTCAAGCCGGCGATTACCATCGGTCTGGCCATGATGGGGATCGGTTTCGCGTTTTGGAGCGCACCATCGTATTTCCTCGCTCTCTGCGCCAGCGCGTTTTTCGGCGTTGGCTACGGCCTTTCCACGCCGGGCACAAATTTGTGGGTCGCGGAGACTTATGGAGACCGCCGAGCTTCCGCACTGAACATCATGAATCTTGCCTGGGGCGTCGGAGCAATCCTGTGTTCACCGCTGGCGAAGGTTTCCATCAAAACCGCTCATGTTTCACTTTTGCTATATGTCGTTGGCGCGCTTTGCTGCGTCCTGGCGATCATGTTGCTGCGCGTGCCCTTTGGCCGCGCGGTTTACGACAGCGAATCGGCGGAGAGCAAAAAGATACTGACACGCGCAGACCTGGTGATGGCCGCTATGCTCGGAGTACTCTTTTTCGTCTATGTGGGAACTGAAAATGGCATTTCCGGATGGGCCGCCGCGCACGCCAAGCGCTCGTTGACCTGGAACAGCGAGACGTGGACGCTCGCGCCGATGTTTTTCTTTGGCGGATTGCTCGGCGGACGCGCCGCGGGCGCTGCAATTCTTCGACGATTGAAAGAAACCACGGTGGCAGTCGGAGGACTGCTGCTGGCTGCTGGCGGCACTATTATTTTTGCGTCCGCCACGTCGCGGCTCACACTTTTCGGCGGAGTTTTCTTTGCGGGGCTCGGACTCTCGAGCATCTATCCTATTTTTATCGCGTGGCTCTCTAAGTGGTTTGGTTCACGCGCACGCAAGGTCGGCGGAGTTCTCTTCGCATTGGCTGCGCTCGGCGGAGCATTCTTACCGCCGCTCGTCGGTGTTGTTTCACGTTACGCGGGCAGCCTTCGCATCGGCCTGCTTGTGCCGCTCGCCGGCTGCGCCGTGATGCTGGCCTTCGTGGCCTTACTTCGTCCCAACTCCCGGGCCTGAAGGGGCAGGCGCCATGCCGCGCGCGCCCGCAACTTTCTTCGCTGGCTGCGTCATCTCCATCGACCAGATTGCTGCCGGTCGCATATACATAGAGGCCCGGTAATTCCCGGTGATATCCCAGGCTTCCGGCGTGCGAAACCAGTAGCCTTTCGTTTCGTAGCTCACATGATAAATTCCGCGCGCAGTTCGAAACGCCTCGTCCTTCATTCCTTCGCCGAGCATAAATCCTGCAAGCCCCAGCGTCGTGCCGGTCCAGACTTCCTGCACCTGTTCATTCGTCTTGATCAACGTGCCATCCGCCGCGATGCCGTTCACTGCGCCCATTTCTCCATTCGCGAACTTCATCACGTTGTTATCGTAAATACTTTTCAGCGCCTTGATGCGCATTTCGCGCGGAACGATGTCCCCAAGTCCGGTGACGTCCGCATACCATTGCCCGGCAAGTTGATCAGCCTGAATGCTGTCTTTATATTCGCTTTCCGTGTCGTAGCAAAAATAGTTTCCATTCCACAGCTTTGCGACGTAGCTCTTCTGCCCTTTCAAGAAGAGTTCGTTGAAATGCGTAGCGGCTTTGCCGTCGGCAAGCTCCTTTGCGATTTCTTGCGCCGCGCGCAGTGAAGCCAGCCACAAACTTCCCGAGTACGCGCTATCTCCTCGCACTACCCACTCATCGTATGTCTGGTCCGGATAACCATCGTTGTCCGGCACTCCATCACCATCGCGATCGAATTTCCCCAGGTATGCCAGCGCTTCTTGCACCGCCGGCCAGGTATATTTTAAAAACTCTTTGTCCTTGCCGCCGGTCAGAACATAATCCCGGTAAATCATCAGCACAAACTTCGAGTTCAGGTCTTTCCATCCATTCGTATCTTGCCAGCTGAATTGGTTCACCTGGAAAAATGGATCTTCGTTCGGCACGCCCATGTCGTGCGGTACGGCGCCCTTCGTTTTGCGTTCGCGAAAGGTCTGTTGGCCGGAATGTTGCGACTTCCAGACCCACAGCATGCGCTCATTCAAATCCTTCGGCACGGTATCCGCGAAGTCGCGCATCACTTGCTTATCAATATCCGGCCAGAATTTTACGAGCGGCATCGAACCGTAAAAACGCACGTCCAGCGTTTCAAAGTACGGATAGTCGAAGCACTCCATGAAGGAATACCTCGAAGGCGTGTTCTTGTCTGCCGCTACCGGGCGTCCCCACAAAGAACCGCCATCCGCCAGCACATATAACTCGTTGAACAGCATTCCGCGGTACCACAGTGGCTTCGATTCATCGTCCACGTACGGAGCCTGCCACGAATCGATCGCTTCGCTCCATTTCCGCGCATTCAGCAATCCGTCACGCGCGATCGCCCAGGCATTTTCGCCGTTCGTGCCGTAATAATCCGTGTACCGGCGATACCATTTCCGCCCGGAACCAAATTCCGTTACCGGCAAGTCCCACGAAATCACCATCGGAATCACTTTTTTCTCGCCGGGCGCGAGCGTGAACTTCACTGCGATCGCGCCCGCCAGGCGTTCACCGCTGCTCAGCCAGGGCACGCTGGAGTTCGATAAGCTACCGTCTTTCGCAAATGTGTTCCACACCTCGCTACCGTCACCGTCGGGTGAGTACGTAGTTACATAGGAAACCTCGACCCCCGCAGACTGCAGCGCTGCAATCGTCATCTGTCCGTCCCACGCGCTGGCTTCTTTACTTCCATGATGCCGCCCAAATACCAAGCCCTTCATGGTTCCATCGCTGGTTTGTTCAGACTTGTACTGATTGAAGTTCCCTTCATTCAATGCATCGCGAAAATTCCGGCCCAGGCCGCGCGTCCAGCCAAGCATGTTGGTCCAAGAAAGCAGTACGCTTACTGTGATTTTCTTTTTTGTGGGATTTTCCGCATGCCACCGATACACCGCCACCGGGTAACTTGTCTCTTTGTAGTTGCCGGGAAGAATCGGCGAGAACTGCTCCACGGTCACGTGCGCTGGAAATTGATCCCATTTGTGTTCAAACCACGATTTCGGATACAGCGCAGCGTAATCTCCCGCGCCTACCGGATAATCCCAGCTCCAGCTGCTAAGCGAATTTCCTTCGGGATGGCCAGCAAACAAGGCCTTTGCCGTGCCGCTCGCGTCATCTTCGGACTTCTGAAACATTGCAAATTGATTCGCGTAGACTGGCTGGAATTTATGTACTCCGGGTTGCAGATGCCAGCGCGAAAAATCTCCACGAAAGCTGCGCGAAAATGTACCCGCTCCAAAACCTCCCACGGGCGCGCCTTGCCAATAGCCATCGTCGATGTGGCCAGGACCTAGAGCCGGCTTAGCGGTGCCGGAATTCGGCAGCGCCTCGCCGATGGGACGTCTCCACGCAGCCTTCGGAATGTCATCGGCAAACGCGCAACAAGGCGTCACACATAACAGCGCAACGGAACAACCCGCGAGCAGTCCTCGGCGAAACATGGCGAACGCCTCCGTGACAAAATAAAGGGCAGCCTAGGCTGCCCGGGGTGGAACGCGTACTTGGAAGGATGCTATAGAAAATCGTTATTCCAAGCAAGCGCTAAGCTGTTGGCTCTTACGTTGTAGTTACGCAAAACGCAGTATTTCTGCGGTTGCTCGCCGCACAATTTGCCCCCAGCACACTCGCGCGCTATCCTCTGGCGGTGCGCAAAGTTTCTTCCACCCAATCTTCGCCCACTACCGGCCTGCTGTTCGGCCTGGTTCTCACGCTCGCTGCCGTTCTTGTCTATTCGTTTTATACGCGTGCGCAACTCAGCGGGCTGCGCGCGCTGCAAAGTGAAATGGTGGACCGCAATCGCCGCGACTCGCTGCAACTTCTGCGCGTGCAAAATGACCTCAATTCTCTCGGCCTGGCCATGCGCGACATGCTTGATTCGCGCGAGCCTTACCCGCTCACCGCGTGGAGTGCGCAGTTTCAGCGTATCCGCGAAGACTTGAACGCCGCTCTCAAACTGGAAGAGAGTTTTTCGCCCTTGGCGCGCACAGCGGATCAGCGGCAATTCTTGAGCCAGTCCCTCGCGCAATTCTGGGATGCTGTCGATCGCATGTTCGAATTGGCTGGCTCCGGTAAAGAAAAAGAAGCTCGCGACCAGATTCAGTTCACCTTGCAGGCGCGCCAGGCTGCGCTGAGCACCGCAGTTTCGCGACTGCTCGTACAAAACAATGAAGGCGAAGAACATGCGGCAGACCAAATCGCCAAAATCTATAACGGGGTGCTACGGCAACTCTATTTGCTGCTAGGCGCCACGCTGACCGCCATCGTACTCACAAGCCTTTATCTGATTTTTTCCAACCGTAAGATCTTCGCGCGTCTGGAGCTGCTCTCCGCGCAGCGCAGCGAACTCGCGCAAAAATTAATCCATACGCAGGAATCCACGTTGCGCCATATTTCGCGTGAACTACATGATGAATTTGGCCAGGTACTTACTGCCATCGGCGTGCTGCTCGGCCAGGCAGGGAAACAAGTCCCGCGCGAATCTCCGTTGCATACGGAATTGACGGAGGTCCGCGAAATTGCGCAGTCCACGCTAAATAACATTCGCAGCCTCTCGCAGGCTCTTCACCCCGTGCTCCTGGAGGAAGCCGGACTTGAGTCCACACTCGATTGGTATATTCCTACCGTCGAACGCCAGCTCGGCTTGTCTGTTCATTATGAAAAATCGGGAAAACAGTTCAGCCTAGAATCTTCAGCAGGCGTACAGATTTATCGCATTGTGCAGGAAGCTTTAAGCAATGTGCGTCGCCATTCCGGAGTGCAAGAAGCCTGGGTGCGCCTGATGTACAAGTCTGACGCGCTGGTTCTGGAAGTGGAGGATCAGGGCAAGGGTATCTCGCCGCGAGCTGACCGTTTCGCGGTCGCGCGTGAGAATGACGAGCACGGTATCGGCCTCGTCGCCATGCGTGAGCGCGCGGAGTTAATCGAAGGACGCATCGAATATTTGCAGTCGAACGGACGTGGCACATTGGTACGCTTGAGCGCTCCCCGGGAAAAACTCGAAAAGGCTGAAAAAGTCGAATCGCATGTCGGATAAAATCACAGTCTTGCTGGTAGACGATCACGCCATTGTGCGCCGTGGATTCCGCCGTATGCTCGATGACGACGAAACGCTGGAAGTGGTCGGCGAAGCCAGCAACGGCGTGGAAGCGGTGCGCCTGGCGGAAAAATTGCTTCCTCAAGTGATTGTGATGGACTGCGCGCTGCCTGAAATGACCGGCCTTGAAGCCACTCGAAAAATTCTGCAATCGCATCCGGAAACCGCAATCCTCATGCTCAGCATGCATTCGGAGGACACTCTGGTGCGGCAGGCGCTCGACGCGGGTGCACGGGGCTATGTTTTAAAAAACGCCATAGACCTTGATCTCGCGGGGGCGATCAAAAGCGTGGCTGCCGGGAAATCCGTCATCGACCCACAAGTCCAACGTACTGAAACGCTAAAGGGGGAACGCGACGCTGCGCTGACCGAACGCGAACTCGAAGTTCTTCAGTACATCGTCGCCGGCAAATCGAACAAAGAGATTGCTTCGGAGCTCGACCTCAGTGTCAACACCATCTCCGTTCATCGCGCAAATATCATGGAGCGGCTCGGAATTCACAAAACAGCCGAACTCGTCGTTTACGCCATTCGCAACGGATTGGTGAATCTGCCGTGAAGCGGCGCACGTTCCTTGAATCCGGAGCCGCGGCGGCTCTGGGTTCGTTGCTTCCGTTAGGTTGGCCGGAATCGAAAAGTTCGTACAATTCTCTCCTCCCGCAAAAAGATCCGCTCTTTCAGCTGAAAAACGTGACGCAGCAAGCAGGCATCAACTTTCGTCATAACAGCGGCGCGTACGGTGGAAAGTTTCTGCCTGAGACTCTCGGCTCCGGCTGCGCTTTTCTGGACTACGACGCCGACGGCTATCCGGACATCCTGCTCGTAAATTCCATGGACTGGCCCGGTCACAAACGGGGCCGCTCCACGCTGAAGCTTTACAAGAACAACCGCAACGGAACTTTTTCAGACGTCACTCGCGCGGCAGGCCTCGATATCGAACTCTACGGAATGGGCGTTGCCGTCGGCGATTATAACAACGACGGTTTCCCGGATGTCTTAATCACGTGCGTCGGGCAGAACCGGCTTTTTCGCAACACCGGCAAAGGGACTTTTCTGGATGTCACGAAATCCAGCGGACTCACCGGCCATCAGGCCTTCAGCACTTCCGCTCTCTGGTTTGATTACAATCGCGACGGCCGTCTCGATCTATTTGTGTGCAATTACGTAAATTGGTCGCCGGAGCACGACGTATTCTGCAGCCTCGATGGAAAAAATAAATCCTATTGCACGCCTGAAGCCTACCGCGGCGAAACCTGCTGGCTCTTCCGCAATCGCGGCGACGGAACTTTCGAGGACGTGACCGCAGCCAGTGGAATTTTTGACGCCAGTTCCAAGTCACTCGGCGTTGCCATGCTCGATTTCGATCAGGACGGCTGGCCAGATTTGTTCGTCGCCAACGATACCCAGCCAAACAAGCTGTACCGCAATTTGCACGACGGAAAGTTTAAGGATGCCGCTGTCGAAGCTGGACTGGCGTTCAGCGCAGAAGGCAAAGCGCGCGCAGGAATGGGCGTGGACGTTGGCGACTTCGAAAATTCCGGCCGCCCGGGAATCGCGATCACCAATTTCGACAACGAAATGGTCGGCCTCTATCGCTCGCCCTCCGCCGGACAGTTCGACGACATTTCGATCGCCTCCGGCGTCGGCGGGCCATCCAAGACAACTCTCGGATTCGGATGTGCTTTTGCCGATCTCGATCTCGACGGCCGTCTCGATCTGGTGGTCGCCAACGGCCATATTGATGATACTGTTCGGAATATTCGCGGTAATGTAGGTTACGCTCAACCTCCGCACTTGTTCCTGAATCTCGGCAAGGGAAAATTTCAAGATGTCGCCGGCACCAATGGAGGAGACTTCGCTGCGCCTCGCGTCGGTCGCGGACTGGCCTTCGCCGATTTCGATCGCGATGGTGATCTGGACTTGCTCCTCACCACCAACAATGGCCCGGCATATCTTTTTCGCAATGATGTCAGTTCCGGTAACCGTTCCTTACGCCTGCATCTCACCGGAACAAAATCCAATCGCGACGCAATCGGGGCAGTGGCGCGCATTGAACAGAACGGGGAAACTCAGATGCGCGTGGTGCGTGGCGGCTCCAGCTATCTTTCCCAGTCGGAGTTGCCAGTGACCTTCGGCGTTGGCAAAGCCGACCGCATCTCTCGGGTGACGGTGGAATGGCCCAGCGGAGCTAGCCAGGAGTTTAAAAATATCGTCGCTGGCCGAGCTTACGAACTCAATGAATCCACGGGACTTAGTGAATCGCGCCGATCCTAGTATGATTCTATTATTGTGCCTTTTTCCCGCCACTTCTATAAACGATAGCAACAAAGCAGTTTGCGCTGCCCGATTAAACGATTTTATTTACACCTCGGGAGCACCCCTTAGTGACGCGGTCGGATACCCCAAAACATTCCGGCCGCGTTCGCATTTCCTGGGGAGTGGGCGGTGCGAAAATTTTTGTTCCGGGGTTAACGGGCTATGAACCACTGGCGGCTTCCGCTTCTTCTCCTTCTGACGCTATCCGCCATTTACCTGTACACCTTTCCCGCCGCGACGATTATGTACGGTGGTGGCGTTTTGCTCCACAGCGGGGCAGGAATTCTCCTCGCCATCTTGCTCATCCCCATTTTAAGCAGCGTATTTCGGGATTCGACGGTTGAGATTCGTCTCGGCTGGGTGCTCATCGCCGCGGGGACTGTCCTCGGAATCATCCTGATCAAGATAGGAACACCGAATCGTCTTCGTGTCTGGCTCTACCTGCACATTGCTCTTTGCGCGGTGGGCGTGTTGCTCGTCGGAACGTCGTGGCTCTCAAAGCGCGGATGGTTGGGCAAAGGATTCGCTGGAGCGGTCGCGAGCTTTGCGGTATTGGCTTTGGCCATGTCAGGAATCGCCGCAGGCTCCTGGTGGACCCGCAACATCGCCTGGAAAAACAGCAATCGCGTTGTGAATCCGCACATGCCCACGGAAACGATGGACGGTGAGGGCGACGGGTCTGCGGGAAAATTTTTTCCCAGTTCGGTGCAGACAAAAGACGGAAAAAATATTCCTGCCAAATATTTCATGCAGTCGCAAGCCTGCGAACGCTGCCACTCCGATATTTACAAACAATGGAACAGCTCCGCTCACCATTTTTCTTCCTTCAACAATCAGTGGTATCGCAAAAGCATCGAGTACATGCAGGACGTCGCGGGAGTCAAATCTTCAAAATGGTGCGCTGGCTGTCACGATCCCGCACTGCTCTTCAGCGGAATGTTCGAAACTCCGATTCGCCAGATCGAAAACACGCCCGCGGCGCAAGCCGGCCTCAGCTGCATGATGTGCCACAGCATCGTGCAGGTGAAAAGCACCATGGGCCAGGGCGACTTCGTCCTGGAATATCCGAAACTCCACGAACTTGCCGCCAGCGAAAATCCTGTGATGCGCGCGCTCCACGATTTCATGGTCAGAGTGAATCCTGAACCGCATCGTCGCACATTCTTGAAACCGTTTATGCGAGAGCAGACCGCGGAATTTTGTTCCGGCTGTCACAAAGTTCACCTCGACGTCCCCGTGAATCACTATCGCTGGGTGCGTGGCTTCAACGAGTACGATAACTGGCAGGCCAGCGGTGTGTCCGGCCAGGGCGCGCGTTCTTTCTATTATCCGGCGAACTCCATGATGTGCGCCGACTGTCACATGCCGCTTCAACCTTCCAAAGATGAAGGCAACATCAACGGCTTTGTTCATTCGCACCGCTTTCCCGGCGCGAACACCGCGATACCTACCGCGAACGGCGATGCCGACCAACTCGCGCAAAGCATAAACTTTCTGCAGGACAAGCAAGTCACCGTCGATGTTTTTGGAATTTCCCCGGCATCGAAAGAGACCGAAGCTGCTCCGTCACCACTGGCCAACGACCAGGAGCTTTCCACAACCTTCGCGGTTGGCGAAGAGGCGGATGTCACTTCGCCGCAGGGTCCGACAGGCGAAGCACGGCCGATCACCGCGCCGCTTGGCCGAGTGCAGGGCTCAGTTCGGCGCGGCGACGATTACCGCGTGGATGTGGTTGTGCGCACCCGAAAAGTCGGGCACTTCTTTCCGGGCGGCACTGTCGACGCGTTCGACGTGTGGCTCGAGCTGCAAGCCACCGATGAAAAAGGCCAAACACTTTTCTGGAGCGGCAAAGTCGAAGACGACGGCAAAGGCCCGGTCGAGCCCGGCGCGCATTTTTATCGTTCGCAGCAAATCGACGCGCACGGCAACGTCATCAACAAACGTAACGCATGGTCGAATCGGGCAGTCGTTTACGTACGCCTGATTCCCCCTGGCGCCGCAGACACCGTGCACTATCGCGTTCACATTCCGGAAAACGCCGGGGACAAAATTTATCTGCACGCAAAACTGAACTACCGCAAATTCATGTGGTGGAATACGCAATTCTCTTACGCGGGCAAAGAAGATCCGCAGCAACCGCAAGGCGCAACCACTCCTGATTACGACGACCGGAAATTCGCGTTTCACGGCGATACTTCCGGTGTAGCCGGCGCGATGAAGAAAATTCCCGACCTGCCGATCATCACTGTGGCTGAAGACACAAAATCCGTTTCCGTTCTGCCACGAAAGAGTCCCACACCCGTTTCCAATGCAGTCACAGCGAAAGAAGACTGGATGCGCTGGAACGACTACGGCATCGGTTTATTTTTGCAAAACGATCTGAAGGGTGCCGAAGCCGCTTTCATTAAAGCCACCGAAGCCGATGCGAATAATTTCGACGGCTGGGTGAATATTGGAAGGGTCCGCACGCAAGAAGGCGACACCGCGGGAGCGTTTAAAGTTCTGAACAAAGCGCTATCGCTGAAACCCAACCTGGCACGCGCCAATTATTTCTACGCGCGAGACCTCAAGGAAGAAGGCAAATACAACGAAGCGGTATCAAGGCTGCAAAGTGTGCTGAAGCAATACCCGCGAGACCGTGTGGTGCGCAACGAGCTGGGCCGCATTTATTTCCTCCAGAAGAAATATTCGGAAGCGGTGAAAGAATTTGAAACCACGCTGAGCATTGATCCGGAAGATTTGCAGGCACACTACAATCTAATGCTTTGCTATAACGGGCTGGGCGACGAGGCGAAAGCGGAAGCGCACAAAGTTCGTTATCTAA